>Ga0180301_10003751_pt1 | contig 11830 bp, 11 predicted proteins | sample GuaBasSediGuay16_FD_121797 | JGI IMG/M metagenome (GOLD analysis project Ga0180301, IMG submission 121797) | Subseafloor sediment microbial communities from Guaymas Basin, Gulf of California, Mexico - Guay16, Core 4569-2, 12-15 cm | ecosystem: Environmental > Aquatic > Marine > Hydrothermal...
GTCTTCTGGCGCCGGGGGCGGCTGCGGTTTTTCCGGCTGGGAGGGCGTCTCGGCGGGGTTCTCTTTTTCCGAGGGTTTCATCGATTCATCTTTTCGAGGACTCGATTCCTCCCGGGGAGGCGTCGGCGCAACCGGTTTCGCTTCCGGTTCCACCGGGTTTTTCGCCTCCTCCGGCTCCATTTCCTGCGGAGGTTTCTCGACGGGTTCGCCGGGCTTGCCCGGTTCGACCTGTTCGGAGGCTTCCGGTTGTGGCGCCGGTTCTTCGCTTTCACCCGACCACATCCGTTCAATCCGGCCCATTTGAAGGTCTTGGGGGGTCCACAGCGGCACCATCGGCGCCCGGTGCAGCCCCTGGGTTTCGGTCGCGGGAACCAGGTCGGCGGCGATATATATCTCCTCGCCTTTCGCCAACCTGCGGGTGTTGAGAATCCGATTTATCTTGAGGATGTATTCATCGAGTTCTTCGATCCGCTCTTCGTGCGCATAGAATTCGTCGAAGTCGAGCCCCTTGTAGGTGTATCGCTGGTAAGCGAAATCGCTCCATTCGTCCAGGTGGCTGTTCAGCCCGTAGGGATGGTATTTGAAGAGGTCCTGCTCGATCGTCACCAGATGGTCCTGCCGGTTCTTCAGGTCCATCTCGACGCCGACCAACTTTCTCAAGAGAGCGGGGTCGGCTCCGGGCGGCGGTCGGCGCAAGGTCTCGTCAATCCCGGCGAGCGCGCTTTCGAACCGGTTCCATTCGCGGTCGATATCTATGCGCAGCGAATCCCTGAGCGTCGCGGAAATCCGGTCCCGCACTTCGCGTTGGATGAGGGTCGTCTTCCTCAGTTCCTGGCGGATACCGATGTTGATCTCCCCCTCGAGGTCGAGAAGGGCATCTATGGCTTCCCGATACCGGCCTTCCAGTTTCGGGACATCCACGCTTAGAATCTCCGCTTCGAGGTCCTCATGGTTGCGCAGAGCCTTTTCGATCATCCCCTGTTCGACCAGCAGCGGCTTGATAAACGGGCTCGATTTGTAAGCCTGCGCGAGCACAACCTTCTCGCTCAAGAGCCCGATCTTCTCCCGGAGTTTGAGAAACTTATCGAACAGGTCGCGCCGGTTGTCGAGGAAAATGCGGGCTTCGAGGGCGTCCAGCAGGCTCTCCGCTTCGAGGAGCGCCCGACGCTCGTGGTCGAGGTCGTGATAATCCTGCCGGTCGTCGATGGCACCCATTACGTCGAGATAGCGTTGAAGCGCCGACGAATCCCGACCTTGGAGTTCCCGGCAGTATCCGATAAGGTTGAGCGCCTCGTAGTAGTATTGGCTCTGGGGATGCTCGTCGATCAACTCCCGGCAGAGTTTGACGACCTCGTCGTAGAGGTCCAACTTGTATAACGCCCAAGCCGAGCCGATGGTCGCCGCTTCGACCAGTTCATCCCGGCCCTTCACTCGACTGAGGTTGACGAACGCGAGGTCGTAATCTCCGCGCAGGTAATCGATCAGCCCGAGGAAATAGAGCGCCTCCTGGATCACCCGCTCGGGAACGCCGATCTTCCCTATATTCCCCTCGATGATGTAAGCCAGGCGTTCTTCAGCCCGGTCGAGGTCCAACTGCTTCAACGCGCATTCCGCGGACCTCAGATACGCCTCGGGAAACGATTCTTGCGTCGGGGGGACACGGTCGAACAACTCCCCGGCGAGATCCCAATTTCCCCCGATCATATCGAACTTGGCGACGGTCTGTAGCGTCTTCCAATACTCGTCGTCGGAAACGCTGAAATAGAGCGAGTCATAACGTCGCCACCAAGCGTCAACCTGGTCGTAGCGTCCGTAATCACCTTCGACGGCGATGAGTTTTTCCAACGCGCGGCGGCGAAGTGCATCGTCATCGGACTGCTCGACGACCCGCAGGTAATCCTCCCGGGCGCGGCCGTAGAGTTGGATCGCAAAGTAAGCCTCGCCGCGGTAGAAGGCTACGTCCGCGAGGTCGGTATAGCCGTAACGCTCCATCAGTTCGTCGAACTTCAGGATCGCTTCCTGGTAAAGGCCGTCGCGGAAACTTATCATCGCGGATTCGAGGTCCCGGCGGAACATCCTCCCGCGCTGCGCGGCGTTCGCCGAACCGATCAAGCGGTCCTTGATGAGGCGCGCTTGGAGGAACTTGTGCGCGAATTCGTCGCGTTGAAAGTTCTCGAACGCCAGGTATACGTCGCGGGTGGATGAGGTATCGAGGTCTTCGGGGAAGGCGTATTCGGATTCAGAGTAGGTTTCGAGTTCCGGCGGCGATAGAGCCTCCAAGGTCCCTTGCGGGTCTTCCCGGCGACGTTTTCTCACCTCGGCGTTGATACCTTGGAAGAGCCAGGTGAGAAAGGTCTCGCGGAGCGTCATCTCCATATTGAAGTATGTGCACCGCTGAAGGAGGTAGTATTCGCAGTAAATCTCCCACAGATCGTCCTGAGACAGCCCTTTAACAGATGTTGCCGACGACTCGGAAGCGGAAATCAAGACTGCAAGGACGACCGCCGAAGCGACGATACTGCCCAGCGATCGGTTTAACGCCATTCCATACCGGTGGGTTAGATGACTTGCTCGTAACCTGAGGGTATGCTCGCTATCCCGGTCAAACCCGGCTCGGGCACACCGATAAGTCAAGTATAACTTATTTTCCCCCCGTTGTCAAGCCAATTCACCTCGACCGGCGCAAACCGGCGCCGGGCTCAGGACCTGGAAGCCACCTCGATTCGGTTCAACGCCCGGGCGAGCGCGATCCGGGCACGGTCGATGTCGACGCCCGGTTCCCTTTGCGACAGGCGTCTGAGGGCGCGCTCCCGTGCGGCTTCGGCGCGCTCAAGGTCGATGGATTCCGCCTTCTCCGCGGTCTCGGCGAGGATGGTGACCCGGTCGGGGAGGACCTCCGCGAAGCCTCCGGAGGTCGCCCAGACCAACCTGCCCTGGTCGATGTCGAGATAGATCGCGCCGATCCGAAGCGTGGTCAGGAAGGGGAGGTGATTGGGCAACACCCCGAAGTCGCCCTCGGTTCCCGGTGCCCGGATGTGACGGACGTTGTATTCCTCCTGCGTGCCCGAAGGGGTGACTATCGTAACCCGGAAATGTCCGTCGTCCTCAGCCAACCTTCTTCTCCTCTTCGGCGCGCTGGAGCACCTCGTCGATGTCGCCCGCCATATAGAACAACTGCTCCGGCAGGTGGTCCAGTTCACCGTCGGCGATCATCTTGAAGCCGCGGATCGTATCCTTGAGCGGCACATAGACCCCCGGCCTACCGGTGAACGCCTCGGCGACGTGGAACGGCTGGGAGAGGAACTTTTGTATCTTACGCGCCCGCTCGACGGTCAACTTGTCTTCATCGGAAAGTTCGTCCATACCGAGAATGGCGATGATGTCCTGCAGATCCTTGTAGCGTTGAAGTATCTCCTGGCACCGCTTGGCGGTGAGGTAATGCTCGTTACCGATGACCGCGGGGTCCATAATCCGCGAGGTCGAATCGAGCGGGTCGACAGCCGGGTAGATGCCCATCTCGACGATCTGGCGCGAGAGCACGGTGGTGGCGTCGAGATGCGCGAAGGTGGTGGCGGGCGCGGGGTCGGTCAGGTCGTCCGCCGGCACATAGATGGCCTGCACCGAGGTGATCGAACCCTTATTGGTCGAGGTTATCCGCTCTTGGAGCGCGCCCATTTCGGTCGAAAGGGTCGGCTGGTAACCCACCGCGGAGGGCATGCGTCCCAGCAACGCCGAGACCTCGCTGCCGGCCTGAGTGAAACGGAAGATGTTGTCGATGAACAGCAGCACGTCCCGCCCCTCGATGTCGCGGAAATACTCGGCGAGGGTCACGCCGGTGAGCCCGACCCGCGCCCGGCAACCCGGCGGTTCGTTCATCTGGCCGAACGACATCGCCACCTTGGACTGCTTGAGCGCTTCGTGATCGACCTTGGAGAGGTCGAAAGTCTCCAGGTCGAACCGATCGCCGTAGTTCATAACCTTGGACTCGATCATCTCCCGCAGCAGGTCGTTGCCCTCGCGGGTGCGTTCGCCCACCCCGGCGAAGACCGATATGCCGCCATGCTGCTTGGCGATGTTGTTGATGAGTTCCATCACGATGACCGTCTTTCCGACCCCGGCACCGCCGAACAGCCCGATCTTGCCCCCCTTCGAGAACGGCTGGATAAGGTCGATCACCTTGATCCCGGTCTCGAGTATCTCGCTGGTGGTGTCCAGGTCTTTCAGGTCGGGAGACGGGCGGTGAATCGGAAAGCGGGTGTCGGTGACGATGTCCCCCAGCCCGTCTATCGGCTCCCCGACCACGTTTATCAATCGGCCCAGGGTCGCGGGACCGACCGGTATCGAGATCGGTTCTTCGCTGTCGAAGACCTTCTCGCCCCGTTTCAAGCCGTCGGTCGTGTCCATCGCGATAGCGCGCACCATCCGGTCCCCCAAATGCTGCTGCACCTCGAGCACCAGAGTGCCCAGGTCGCCCCGGTCGATGGTCAGGGCGTTATAAAGCGGCGGCAGTTCCCCTTCCGGGAACGCCACGTCGACAACCACCCCGATGATCTGTCTGACGTATCCTACGTTGGGCATAATCCTGTCGTTTATTTTGCTGGTGTCTCTTACTAAAACGGTTTATTTCCGGCGTCATCCCGCTGCAGGGGCGATATACCGCTCCCGGCTCACAGTTCGATCTCGCGGATCATCCGCCGGAATACCGGCTCGAATTCGTCGAAATCCTCCGCCCGCATCATAACCCCGACCTCGAGGGTGAAGCGGTTGCCGAGGAACAGGGTGCGCATCCCCTTCATCGTGACCTCGTCGACCTTATCGGTGATGATGATATACCGGCCCTCGGCGTCCTTGCAAGAGATCATCCCCTTGTCGATGATCTCGAGATCCGTGGAGGTCAGTTTCAGGTAGATCTCTCTTGGGCTTAGGTCGGGCGCAACCGGCTCGGCGATGAGTTGAATCTCCGCGTGTTCGATCTTCGGATTGATCGCCACCAGGAAGTCGCGCCGGTCGTCGGAACGGTCCCAGACCTCCCATCCCGACGGGAAGGAAGCCCTGAACTTGAAACGATCGCTCTTGTGCTGATAGTCGCCCCAACCACTGCAACCGGACAGAGCGACAATAGTGATAATACCAAACCAGATAGTCCTCATAACATCCACCTTTCCTTAACTATGAACGAACCGTTCCGTGCCGAACGGGTCCGGTTTCGCCGCGCAAAACGGGACCTTCCTCATCGTCATACCGAGAAGTCACCTGCGAGTGCTAAGATTTCAGCCCCTCGACGCCGCCCACGATCTCGAGCAACTCCTTGGTGATCGCCGCCTGCCGCGCCTTGTTGAACTGGAGCGTCAACTCTTCCACCAGTTCGTCAGCGTTGTTGGTGGCGTTTTCCATCGCGTTCATCCGCGCCGCCTGCTCGGAGGCGTAAGATTCGAGCAGCACGCGCCATAACTGGTTGTTCACGTGCATCGGTAGCAGTCGGTCGAGCACCCCCAGCGGGTCGGGTTCGTAGATATACTCGACCGGGCTCCAGGCGGTCATCACCTCCCGCGGGGTGATCGGCAGCAGTTGTTCGCAGACGATCCGCTGCTGCACCACGTTCTTGAACTCGTTGTATACCAAGTAGATGCGGTCGAACCCACCTTCGATATACCTGCCCGCTATCTCGCCGCCGATCGCCGCGGCTTGGGAGAACTCGAGTTCGTGAAACACCCCGGGGAAATACTTATATATCGGGTATCCCCGCTTGCTGAAGAAATCGTGCCCCTTGCGACCGATGGTGAACAGTTCGATCTCGCTGGCGGAAAACTCTTTGAACATCTGCACGGTGCACCGGCTGATGTTCGAGTTGAAACTGCCGCACAACCCGCGGTCGGAGGTGACGTTGACGATCCCGATGCGTGCCGGCTCCCGCACCTCGAGCAGCGGGTGCTCGCCGGCTCCGGTATGGAGAGCGAGGGATGCGATCACGTCGCGCAGTTTCCAAGCGTATGGCCTGGCGCGTTCCATATTCTCCTGCGCACGCCGCAGCCTCGCCGCGGCGACCATCTTCATCGCCCGCGTTATCTGCCGGGTGTTCTTCACCCCCTCGATGCGGCGGCGAATGAGTTTTAACGATGACATTTAACCAACTTCAAAGGTGTGAAAACTTAAACCTTTCGCCCGACCCTTATGCCGCCGCCGAGCCCTGAAATCCTTCCATAAACCGTTCGCAAGCCTGGGTCAGCCTCGCTTCGAGATCGTCATCGATCTTCTTGCGTTCGATGATATCCTTCAGTATGTCCGAATGCACATCACGCATCCGGTTAAGGAACTCCTCCTCCGCCCGTTTGACATCCGGCAGCGGGACGAGGTCGAGATGTCCCCGGCCGGCGAGGAACAGGACCGCAACCTGCTCCTCGAACGGGTAAGGCGAATACTGCCCCTGTTTCAATATTTCGGTCAGCCTTTCGCCCCGCGTCAACTGGCGCTGGGTGGCTTTGTCGAGGTCGGATCCGAACTGGGCGAACGCCTGCAGTTCGCGGTATTGCGACAGGTCCAGCCGCAGGCTGCCCGCGACCTGACGCATCGCCCGAAACTGGGCGTTCCCGCCCACCCGCGACACCGATATGCCCACGTTGATTGCGGGTCGGACGCCGGCGTAGAACAGTTCCGGCTCGAGGTATATCTGGCCGTCGGTGATCGAAATCACGTTGGTCGGAATATAAGCCGACACGTCGCCCATCTGGGTCTCGATGATGGGCAGCGCGGTCAGCGACCCCCCGCCCATCTCCTCGGACATCTTCGCGGCGCGTTCCAGCAGTCGCGAGTGGAGGTTGAACACGTCGCCGGGATACGCTTCCCTCCCGGGCGGACGCCGCAACAGCAGCGAAAGTTGCCGGTAAGCCCAGGCGTGCTTGGTCAGGTCGTCATAGATGCACAGTGCGTGCCGGCCGTTGTCGCGGAAGTATTCGCCGATCGCCGCTCCGGCGTAAGGCGCCAGGAACTGGATCGGCGCGGATTCGACCGCAGTCGAAGATATCACGATGGTGTAGTCCATCGCACCGTGCTCTTCGAGCGTCTTCACCACCTTGGCGATGGTGGAACCCTTCTGACCGATGGCTACGTAGATGCAGAAAACGTCCTGTCCCTTCTGGTTGATGATGGTGTCCACGCCGATCGCGGTCTTGCCGGTCTGGCGGTCGCCGAGTATCAACTCGCGCTGTCCGCGTCCGATGGGGATCATAGAATCGATCGCCTTGAGCCCGGTCATCAGCGGCTCCTTCACCGGCTGCCTGAAGATCACCCCGGGGGCTTTCTTTTCGACCGGGTTGAACCTGTCGGATTTGATCGGACCCTTGCCGTCGAGGGGGAAGCCGAGGGGGTTGATAACCCTTCCGAGCAACTCTTCGCCGACCGGCACCTCGACCACGCGACCGGTCCGCTTGACCTGATCGCCCTCTCGTATAAGTCTGTCGTCGCCGAACAGAGCGACACCGACGTTGTTCTCCTCGAGGTTCAGCGCCATTCCGTATACTTGGTGGGGAAATTCGATCAACTCGCTCGACATACAGTTTTCCAAGCCGTATATGCGCGCGATGCCGTCGCCCACCTGGATGACCTCGCCGATCTCGGTCATATCGGAGCGGGCTTCATACCCCTCGATCTGCTGCTTAATGATTCGGGTTATCTCTTCCGGTCTGATTTGCATCTGTTTTTCTCCGCGGCACAGGCGCCGCTTTTTATCAATCCTACATGCCTGCCAGTTCACCCTGGAGTTTGGTCAGCCGCCCCTTGACCGAACCGTCGATGACCGTGTTGCCGACCCGGACGCGCAACCCGCCGATAAGCTCCGGCACCACCCGACGCTCGAGTTCGAGCCGGCTGGAGAAGCGCGATTCGAGACCGGTTTTCACCTTCTCGAAGGTCGCTTCGTCGAGCGGGACCGCGGTTTCGACCACCCCGGTCATCACTCCGCGGCTCTCGTCTATCAAATCGCGGAAGATGGGGTAAGCGACGTCCAGAATCTCGGTGCGGTTCTTGTCTATCACCACCCGTATGAAGTTGAGGGCAAAGGGCGAAGCGTCCCTGAAGACCGATTCCACGACCGAGCGCTTCGCCGAGCGCGCCACCGATGGATCGTTCAGCAAACCGCGCAAATCTGGGGACTTCCGGAGGGCTTCGTCGAGCGCGGCGAGGTCGTCGGATATCCGTTCGACCTCCCCCTTCTCCCACGCCACATCGAAAAGCGGTTTGACGTAACGTCCGGCGAGTCCTCCGTAAGCGGTCAATTCGGGTTCTCCCGCAATCCCTCGGCGATCAGCCGCCGGTGATCCTCGGCGCTCAGCGCCTTGCCGATCACCTTCTCCGCCGAGGCGATCACCAAACCGGCGATTTCGGAGCGAATCTGGTTGACCGCTTCCATCCGCTCGAGTTCGATCTGTTTGCGGGCGCGTTCGACCTGTGCCTCGGCTTCCCGCTTGGACTTGGCGAGCAATTCCTCGCGCACCCGTTCGGCATCCCGGCGCGCCCTTGCCACGACTGCTTGGGCTTCCACCTGGGCTTCGGACAACTTGCGCCGGTATTCTTCGAGGGATTTCTCGGCTTCTTCGCGGGCGTTCTTCGCCGCTTGGATGTCATCCTTGATCCCCTGTTCCCGGGCGTCGAGCGCCTTCAGGATCGGGTTCCAAGCGAAGCGCTTCAGGATGAACAGGAAGATGACGAAGGTGATGATGGTCCAGATCGCCAAGCCCGGCTCAATGTTCATCATAACGGCATACCCGTATATGGCTCGATGCTGCGCTTTGGAAGGCGGAGGCTCCGGTGGCTTTCACCTGGTCGAAGCTCCGCCCGCTGCTCCGATGCACCTATTTCAAGCACAGCAGCAGGCATATCACCGAGCAAAGCAGCGCTATCCCTTCGATCAGCGCCGCCGATATGATCATCGCGGTCTGGATCTTGCCGGCGGCTTCGGGCTGCCGGGCGATGCCGTCCATCGCGTTGCCGGCTATCCTACCGATACCGACCCCCGCGCCGAGGGTCGTCAACCCGGCTCCGAGACCGGCCGAAAGCAACGCGAACGAAAATTCGTTGAGTGCACCTATGAATGCGAGCATAGATTGGATTCCTCCAAATTAATGTTGTGACTTGATTAACTTTGCCGATTTATCTAACCTTGAAGATTTACCGGGTAAACATTGTGGAAATATAACAAATTCACTCTCCCGTTGCTGCCTGCAGCACCCTTTCATCACCCCGAAACAGGCTTTCCGGTTCTTTCAACCGGCGCCTCGCCATCTCGACATATTCCGGGGCAAATTCTATCCCGATCCATCGACGACCGAGCCTTTGCGCCGCGACAGCGGTAGTGCCGGACCCAAGGAAGGGATCGAGAACCAAATCCCCCGGGTTCGTTGAGCACAGAATCAACTTGGTGATCAACTCCAGCGGCTTCTGGCTGGGATGACCCGTCTTCTCCTTCGAAGAACCTTTCAAACTGGGAATGCGGATTATGTTCGTGGAAAACTTGCCCTTTCTCAAGTGTTTCAAACGCGCATCCCGGTCCTTGTATCTTCTGTCCCGCAGATAAGAGGCGATCGTTTTATCGTCATAAGGCTCGCGCACCGCTTCCTTGTTGAACTTGGGATGGTCTCCCTTGCGAAGAACAAGTATCATTTCGTATGCCGGCGTAAAACTGTCGCGCCGCTCGTTATAGCCCACCGCACGGTCCCATATTATCAGGTCATGATACTGAAATCGTTTGCACAGAGTCGACATCAGGTGGATGAAAACGTGTTCGCGTTTGCCGAGTTGACCGAAGCAGAATAACAACCCATCGTCTCTCAGAATCCTCATACTTTCGGAAACCCAGACCAGAGACCAGTCCAAGTATTCGGCGGCCTCGCTCCACTGAGTATCCCAATCTTCTCTCAATACATTATAATACGGAGGATCGGCTATAACCGCTTGAACCGTTCCCGTTGGAATATCCCGCAAAGCCCTGCAGGCATCATTATGAATTATGCAGTTCGTCTTCATAAGTTCAAGGCATCGAAGATTGTCCTTATATCTTCTCTGTGTTTCTTAGAGGCAATTATAAAAGCTAAGGTGACATCGTATATGAGTTGAGCATTTGACCTGTTAATCTCATACTCAATTAGTTCATTTCTATCAGCGGTCCGCCCTATGATAGGATTGTCGCCTCGTGATCTGCAATACTGAACGGGTAAACAGAGATATATCATCGCTTGATTTCCCACAGCACGCTGTTTGTGGGAAATATTGATTTCCACGTCATATCTTGCACCACTCTTCAAGTAATCCGGAACTTCCGAGCAATGTCTCGTAAAGCCGTATCGCTCGGATAATTCTGTCGGAGAAGTCGGTTTCCTCGCTATCCGTTCCATCTCCTCTATACCCTTATCCACAACTTCCATTGCTTTTTTCAACTCGAAAATCTGTCCCGACGAGATGAATCCCAATCTCAAGCCATCAACCAGCAGACGCACCAGTTCACATCCATATCGTGTCCCCGTATCTTTTTGCAACTCAACTTCCCTAACAATAGACGGTTCATGGAGATTATCGGTGTGGTAACTAATCTGCCACTCCAGATAATCTCTCTCCCGAATCACAACGCTTCGGCAGGCGACCGGTTCAGCCACAAGTCCCTCTTCAGGACGCTTAACTCTGACCTTGCCCGTAGGAGTCGTTATAGGCAATATGATCGTGATGCTCTTCGATGTTGTTTTATACTGCATATTTCGCTAATGCGCCGGGTGCATCGTCATCGAGGTGAACAGCACGGTCAGGATCGTGAAGATGAACGCCTGCAGGTGCGCCACGAACAGTTCGAGGCACGAGATGAACAGCACCGCGAAAATCGGCGCCGGCGCCACCAGATAACTGCCCGCCTGAATGACCAGCAACAACAACACCAGGATAACCGCGTGACCGGCGACCATATTCGCGAACAGACGGATGCACAACGCGAACGGCTTGGCGAACATCCCGATGATCTCGATCGGTATCATAATCAGCATCACCGGCGCCGGTATCCCGGGCGGCACGATCGCCTTGAGGTGATTCACCAAGCCGTTCTCGACGATCCCCATCCCCTGGATCACTATGAAGGCGACGATCGCCAGCCCCCCCGTCACGTTGACGTTGCTGGTCGCGGTGTAACCCCACGGCACCAAACCGAGCAGATTGCAGGTGAGGATGAAAAAGAACGTGTTCAGGAAGAACGGCATCATCCGGCGGCCGTCCTTCTCGCCCATAATCGGATAGACCACCTCGTCGCGGATGTAGAGGACGTAAACCTCGAGCAGTTGCGCGAACTTCGTCCTCATCAGCCGCCCGCCGCGGAAGGAAAGCCCGAAACTGAGCAGCAGGATCACCCCCGCCAACCACATATACAACACCGGTTTGGTGATCGACATATCGATACCGAACAGGTGAAACTGCAGCGGTTCCAAGGAAAAGACCTTGAAGAAGGCTTCCACCGAGCCCAGGTCGGTCATATGGTGCAGCAAATGCTCGCCGATGTTAAAGCCCTGCTCGGCGGCGTGCTCCGCGTTATGCCCCGCTGCGCCGTTTCCACCGCTTGCCGTGGTTTGAAAAATTTCGCGCGCTACGTTGGTGATGTAGATCAACTGTCCCGTCATAATCAGTTTTCTTTACGCCCCAGTTGCTTTCCGTCCGCCTCCCCGAACCCGACCCCCTTTACCCGGAAATAGAACGCTTCAAAAATCTGCCCGGCGAGCAAAAACGCCAGGCAACCGACCGCGAGTCCGGATGTCGACAGGTTCAGCCGGGTAACGGCAAACCATATACCGACCACTATGAGAAC
>Ga0180301_10003753_pt1 | contig 11824 bp, 12 predicted proteins | sample GuaBasSediGuay16_FD_121797 | JGI IMG/M metagenome (GOLD analysis project Ga0180301, IMG submission 121797) | Subseafloor sediment microbial communities from Guaymas Basin, Gulf of California, Mexico - Guay16, Core 4569-2, 12-15 cm | ecosystem: Environmental > Aquatic > Marine > Hydrothermal...
GAGGTTATTCGGTTGATGAAGGCGGTTGAGAAGGGTGTATACGAGTACCCGGCGCCTACGAGGGAAGAGGCAATAAAGGAGGTACTAGCCAAACAGTTAGGACTAGAATAAACTTTCTCATATACTTTTTCTTGTTTTCTCTTTTTGTTTTATTGACGGCAAGTGGCTAAGTTATTTCTTTCTTATAAGTATTGCTAGTTGGAGGTCTCGCTGAAAATGCGATTAATAGTTTATCCAAATTATGGAGGTGAAAATTTTTTTGAGATGTTTTTAAAAAATTATTAGCGAAAACTATTCTTCGTAATATTCTGTGATAACTCCCCTTTAACGTTTTATAATAACGCATTTCCTTAAAAAGATCATTTAGCGTATAAGAGGATGCTTAATAAAAAACTTTTGGTGATATGCGGAGATACACGATTAAAAGATCTTAGAACTTTATAGAATAATAGGGTCAAATACGGTGATAGTGAGCCATGTAACTCCGATTGCTATAATTGCTCCGAGAATACTTTGATTAATACTATGAGCCTTCAAATATATCCGAGCCCAAGCTACTGGAATCAGTAAAAGGAAAAGAAGTAGGTGCTCATATCCGAACACCAGAACCATGAATGTTGTAGGTCCTGCTACTCCCGCAGCATGTACACTAACTTTTGCGAAAAATGTGGCTAGTGCGAGTGATGCCGTAACTACTGCGTAGCATAGATGAAATAAAGCTAGGATACGCTCACCAATACTTAGAAAAATTATGAACCCAGCCAAGTATGATATAATCGCGAAAAAGAAGAATTTAGGTCTCTGTTCCCTCTCCTCTACAAATAAATCTGTTTCTTTCTTATATGCTGCGTAAATTACTGGAGCGATAGGCAAAACTGAGAGAAAAAGAAAACCCAAAATTCCGACAATAAGTAATGTACTAGAAGAATAAGCGGTTTCGGTGAGAATTAATAAGAGGAGAAAGAATGCGTAAACAGGAGCAGAGAATAGGAGAGATATTATTATTGCAAGTTCTTCTTTTATAGACAAGGTTGAATCCTCCGCTACTACTCTAGAATCCTAAACACGGTACCGATAAAATAATTTTTAGAAATATTTTGTAATAATAGAGCTAATAAAACTCGAAGAGGGGTTGGATTTGAAGTTTCTAGTGTTTTCAGACAGCCATGATAATATAGAGAGATTAACCAAAGCACTGGAGTTAGCCAATAAAGAAAGTGTTGACAAGATATTTTTCTGTGGAGATTTGGTTTCTCCGTTTACGATATCCCTCATAACTGGGAAACTAGGTAAAAATGTTAAATTCATTGGTGTCTGGGGGAATAATGAGGGTGATCGCGACACAATTATTCTTAGGTCGGAGAATCTTAGTTATGGCAGAGACGTAGTAATTACGAATCTCGATAATTATAGGCTCCTCATGCTTCACGGCGTAGATGATATAGAAACTACGGAAATTCTTGTAAAATCTTTACTCAAAAGCTTAGATTATGACATCATATTATTTGGCCACACTCATAGAGCAAAACTAATCGTAATTGGTAAAGAAACAAGGGAAATTAGGGAGATCAATATATTAGAGATCTTACAGTCACAAAAACATCCTAAAGAATTCGTTATTGATTTGAGTAAAGAAGCAGTAGCGGTGAATCCGGGAGAACTCTGTGGATACCTTAGCGGAATATCTACAGTTACGATCTTGCATATTAACGGGCAAAAACTAGGCATAAGATACATAAGAATAGACAGTAGTGCATAATACTAAGAAAGAAGTAATCTTAGAACTATTATTCCAATTACTTACTAATTGCGTGGGGGAAGTAACTATGAGTAGTTTTGAAGAGGATGTTAAGGAAGTCATGAGTTCCACTAAGGTCAGCGATTTTCTAATACGGGTTAAAACAAATGTGAAGGAAAATCTTGAAGATTTAGCTAACTCTATTGCTAAGATAGTTAATGGAGAGATCGCTGAGATTAATGAGGGACAAGCTATTGTGAAAACAAAGAATGCGCCTCAAGCAGATATAGCTACCAGAATTGCTAAGACAATAAGTTACTGTATCTATATCAGACCTTTAGAAGAGGGTCTCGAAATAGAGGAGTTTGAGTGCCCACCCTGTGAAGAAGGCGCATTTTCCAAACTACCAGAAAAGTACTTCCTAGTAGGAAAGGATAGAATAGTAGAAAAGCGTGGTAATGATACTTATCTCGTCTATGTGTGTAAGTTTAAGAAGTAATCCTCTAGGAGCTTTAACTTCTATTTTTTCCTCTGTACCTTAAGATTCTCATAGAGTTTATAGCCACTACGATCGCTAATCCGTCATCTCCTATTAATACCGCTTCTATCAAAGTGATCATTCCGAGTAGTGCAAGGATTACTAGTAAGAGCTTGAATAGGATAGATAACGCAACATTAAAGCTTATGATCTTTTTAGTCTGCTTAGCTAGATCTATTAGGTAGGGAATTTGAAGCAAGTTATCATTCGCTAATACTATATCCGCCGTCTCAATGGTGGTGTCAATGCCTTTCATTCCCATGGCAACACCAACATCAGCCACTGCTATAGCTGGGGCGTCGTTTATACCATCACCAGCGAACATTACTGGACCAACTTCCTTAGCCAATTCTTTTAGCTTCTCTGCTTTCTCATGGGGAAACATATTGGCATAATATTCTTCAATACCTACACTCTCCGCTACACGCCGAGCTATCACTTCATCATCTCCAGTCATCATAACTACTTTAGCCACCCTTTTCTTTAACAAGTTAATAGCGTCTCTCGCTTCACTCTTGATGACGTCTTCAAGTACTAGAATTCCCACCGGACTGTGGTCTACTGCGACATATACCATCTTGCCGTATATGCCTTTTCTCATAATCTCTCCCAAGATCCCAGTGCTTATTTCAACATTGTTTTCTCTCAATAGTTTCAGACTACCAACTAGAACCTGTTTACCATTAATAAATCCACGAATACCCCTACCCGGATGCTCCTTGAATTTCTCAACATTTAATAACTCTATTCCCTCGCTTCTGGCCTTCTCCACGATAGCTCTTGAAACGGGATGGTTGGATAGATTAGCAACACTAGAAGCAAGAACCAAAATTTCTTTGACGGAGGCATCACTACTCAAGGTTATTATCTCCTTTACCCTCAATTCTCCCCTCGTTAGTGTTCCGGTCTTATCCAGTGCTACCACCTTTGTATCGGCGGAGATTTCGAGGTGCTTACCTCCCTTTATAAGAATTCCCCGTTTCGCGGCATTAACTATCCCAGCTACGAGTCCAGCGGGAACAGATATTGTTAGAGCGCATGGGCATGAGAGGACTAAGAGGACGAGTCCTCTATAGATCCATGAAGTGGTAGTACCACCAAATAATATGGGACCCAAAACCATGATTGCCATAGAGAGTGTCAGAACTATTGGGACATATTTATTTGCGAAACTCTCAACGAAACTCTCTATTTTAGCCTTCTTTTCACGGGCCTCGAGAACCATTTGAATTATCTTATTGAATAGGGACTCCCTAGCTGGCTTCTGGACCTTTATTACCAATTTTCCATCAAGGCAAAATGTTCCCGCGAATACTTCATTGTTAACTGTTTTGTAAACTGGGATTGACTCTCCCGTTAGTACTGATTGATCAATATTGGCTTCTCCTTCAATAATAATGCCGTCTAATGGGATTCTTTCTCCAGGTCGTACGAGTATTTTTTCTCCGGGCAATACTCTCTCGATGGGTACTTCTATTTCCTTACCATTTTTTAATACTCTAGCTTTTTGAGGAAAGTACTTCATCAGAGTCTTTATTTCTCTCTCCGCTTTAGCCACGGCTATTGTTTCTAGATAATCAGCTACCACGAACAAGTTCACTACTAGGGCAGCCTCTAAGTATAGACCTATAGCAATTCCACCAACCGCCGCTAAGAATACTAGAAAATCTACATCAAACTCTCTATGCTCGAGAAGTTCCTCAAATCCCTCGACGAATATTCGGAGACCCCCCAGAAATGTGGAAAGTATAAAGAGTAGGCTAGATAAGGGCAGATTAATCAATGGCATTAAGATGTTGAGAGATGGTAGTAGAAATTCTAGAACGATAGCTATTCCGAGGAGAGTAAAGGATAAATATAAGAAGAAAGGTATATGGCCAAGGAACCCCTCGCTTTCTGCTCTGCAGACTAGAGGACCGCAAATTTTACATTTGTAACCGGCTTCTCTGGTTTCTGGTCTAGTGAAGTTTATTTCTAAACTCATCGCTAAGAACCTCCAAAAGCTATATATACCCTCCTAACTATGGTATTCTCAAGGAAAGAGTTAAATTATTTTATCTTTTATTTTGGTATAACATGGTTATAAACAAAAAATATAAAACATATTGTATGAAGGTGCTAAAATCGTGCATCACGATGTCTCTTCTTCTCACTCTCATGAAGTGATGAAAAAACATTCTGAAATGGAACATGTTGGGAAACATGAGCAGGAGCATGGAGATGGTTCCGCGGTTCCTCATATCAAGCATCATAAGATGATGTTAAGAGATTTTAAAAGAAGGTTCATTGTATCAACGTTGCTAACGATTCCCCTGCTGCTAGTGTCCCCGTTTATACAATCCGTAATAGGCATCACAATAGCTATTCCCTATAAAAACTATATCCTGTTTGTCCTGGCCTCTATCATTTATTTCTACGGCGGCTTTCCATTCTTAAAAGGGCTTATCGAAGAGATCAGTAAGCATAAACCTGGAATGATGACTCTGATAGGTCTAGCTATATCTGTTGCGTACGTATATAGTAGTGCGGTCACTTTTCTAATACCTGGTAAGACATTTTTCTGGGAACTTGCAACTCTGATTGATATAATGTTGTTAGGCCATTGGATAGAAATGCGCTCTGTTCTCGGGGCTTCAAGAGCATTAGAAATGATATCGAAATTGTTGCCTTCTAGGGCTCATAAGGTTCTAGAGGACGGCTCTGTAGTTGATGTTCCAGTTTCAGAGATACGTGTAGGGGATAAAATTCTCGTAAGACCTGGAGAAAAGGTGCCTGTGGATGGAGTAGTTGTGGATGGAAAAACTAGTTTGGATGAATCCATGCTCACTGGCGAATCTTTACCCGTACATAGGGGGCCTGGGGATAAGGTTATTGGGGGTGCAATAAATCTTGAAGGAGCCATAATCGTCGAGGTCACAGCTACTGGCAAGGATACCTACGTGGCACAGATAATAAATTTGGTACAAGAAGTTCAGATGGCTAGATCACGTATGCAGGATCTAGCCGATAGAGCAGCTTTCTTCTTAACAATAATAGCTATTGTTGCTGGTACAATAACTTTCTTTACATGGTTGTTTTATCTGGGAGATCCTCTATTCGCATTAGAAAGAATGGTTACTGTCATGGTAATTACTTGTCCTCATGCGCTTGGTCTTGCTATCCCATTAGTAGTAGCCGTCTCTACGGCGGAATCTGCGAAGAATGGTTTATTAGTAAGGAATAGACAGGCATTTGAAAGGGCAAAAAATGTGAATGTAGTTGTTTTTGATAAAACTGGTACGCTTACTAAAGGGATTTTCGAGGTCACAGATATTGTAGCTATAAAAGATGTCGATAGCAAAGAATTGTTAAGAATCGCAGCTTCTCTAGAAGTGAACTCTGAGCATCCAATCGCTAGGGGAATCATGAAGAAAGCTGAGGAACTGGGCTTATCCTTATTCAGGGTAAATGATTTCAGGGCGATAACTGGTAAGGGAATAGAAGGATCCATTAATAGTCAAAAGTTCATGGTTGTAGGGCCTGGTTATTTGAAGGAAAATGGTATTGAGGTAAAATCTGAGGAAGTAAGGAAATTACAGGCCGAAGGAAAAACAACGGTGTATGTCCTTAGGGGTAGAGAGGTTCTGGGTGCTATAGCTCTTGCAGATACGCCAAAACCAGAATCTTTTGAAGCTATTAGGGAGCTTAAACAGCTGGGAATCGAATGTATAATGTTAACTGGTGATAATAGAGTAACAGCGGAGCGAATAGCTAAAGAGCTCGGAATTGAAAGAGTTTATGCTGAGGTATTGCCCCATGAGAAAGTCAAAGTTATCAAGGAGCTCCAGTTAGAGGGCAACATTGTAGCAATGGTTGGAGACGGAGTAAACGACGCACCTGCTCTTATTCAAGCTGATGTAGGAATCGCAATAGGTGCGGGCACTGACATAACTATTGAGTCTGGCGATATAATCTTGGTAAGAAGTGATCCTAGAGATGTCGTTATGGCTATAAGATTAGCAAAGGCAACATATCGTAAAATGGTTCAGAATCTTTTATGGGCCACGGGGTATAACACTATTGCTATTCCAGCAGCTGCGGGAGTCTTTTATAAACTCGGAATCCTGCTTTCACCAGCTGTAGGCGCAATATTAATGTCGTTAAGCACTGTGATAGTGGCTATCAATTCCAGATTTCTGCATATTGACTAAATTTTATTTCCTTTCTTTGCAAAAACTTATTAGGACAGAAATATTTTGCGCAAAAGCTTTTAGTAAAGCTGAGGAGGCATGAAAGAACTGGGAGAAAGGCTGGAAAGAGTTTATAAACTTGTTCAATGGGCGGATGATCCCTATACACAAGCGGGTAAGAAAAGATTCGAGACCTATGTAACGCTTTTTAAAGGTTTTGTAGAACACGAATGGTTGTCAAAGCTTTTAGAGAGAAAAGTCTTGAGGATAGTTGATATTTGTGGATCCACAGGGATTGGTGGGATAGCTCTGGCTAAAGTTTTGAGCGAGTATACTACTGTTAAGTTATGTATTCTAGATTTGAGGAGGGGTGCTCTAGATATAGCTAGGAGATTTAGTAAGGAAATGCTTGGTTCTGAAGCAGAAACTATCGTGCATGATGTTAGAAAGATTCATGAGCTAGGTAAGGAGTGGGACATTGGATTAATGACTGGGTACTCCATGACTCACTTTAATCCGTGGGAAGCTATTAAGATATTTTCGGGTATAGCAGCCTCGTTGTCTAATGATGGATTATGTTTCTTTGAGGAAGTTGATAGGATATACCATGTATTTCTGCGAATGGGTTATAAACGTATCTTGCCAGAGAGAATGGATGATGGATCAGTTACTATCTCAATACATAAACGCTACGATGTTATCACGGGTTCAATGGAGAGAGTCTATATTGACTTAGTAACGAGAAACTTCGAAGGCTTAAAAACTTATTATTGGAGTCTATCAGAACTAATGGCATTATTATGGATCTTTTTCAAGGAGATCGACTTCGTAGCTACAGCTTCACCATACTATGGATTCATAATAGTTAAAGAACCGCGCCGAATAGTCACTCCTGAGATGTTTCTAGAGGAGCCTCAGGTTTTAAAGAAAAACGAGAGATAATATTTAAACATCTCTCTTCTTAACCGTAGTTTTCCCAAATGCATTGACGCAGCATAGAGTTCTCATGTAAAGAGGGACTATATTGTTATAATGTGAACTCACTACATCTTTTTCAGTGATATAACTATATAGCTATCGAGGATAATTGGTATGGCTAGGTACGTTACAATATCTGTTCCAGTTGAGGTAAAGAAAAGACTTGAAAAACTAAAAGGAAAGGAAGATTGGGGTAGTTTTCTCTTAAGAATATGTATGGAGTATGAGAGAATGTTGCGTGAGAAAGCTTTTAGAGAAATCCTTGAGATTCTCGACGAGAACGACTTGGAAACTATAGAGTCTTCCGCCAGAGAATTTAGGAAGAAATTCAGAATTGGTGATACTAGTGAAACTCTTTGACATATCAGTCATAATCCACATGATTAAGAGCAAGAAATTCGAGCCTGGAGCTATTTCTGTGATAACATTAATAGAGATTATCAGAGGCTTAAATAAAACCAAACGAGAGAAGGTAAAAGAGAAGCTTGAAACAGCTTTTGAAATTATTCAATTAGATAATTAAGGTGATTCAAGTTTACTGTGATCTCTATATACAATTAAAGAGAAAAGGCGAATTATTATCGGATGCTGATCTATTAATGGGAGCAAGTGCTAAGGCTTATAATCTAGAACTAGTCACTATGGATACGGATTTTAAAAAGCTAGAAAAATATGGTGTAAAAGTAAAATTGATCAAAAATCAATGAAGATTAATGAAACATAATTCCTTAAAATAGCGAGTAGAGGTTTCTTAAGCTTCTTAGAAATTATAAGCTTTAGACAGAAGAGGTAGCGCAGTATAAATATTTAATATTGTTTTTCCTGATGAAGGATAACTCGGAAAATACTTCTTGTTAGGGTTCCTTATGCTTACCATTATTGATGCCTATAGGGCTAAAAAAAGATTATCTAGTTTTGTTAGAGAAACACCTATGTATTATTCTCACGTACTTTCTCGAAGATACGAGACCAAGGTATTTCTTAAATTAGAGAATTATCAAGTTACTGGATCCTTTAAAGTGCGTGGAGTCTTTAATAAGCTTCTTAAGCACAAAGATGAAGCAAGAGATAAAAAGATTCTAACGGTTTCTACGGGTAATCATGCAATAGCCGTAGCCTATGCCTCAACAATTCTAAATGTGGATTCCCTCATAGTTGTTCCCAGAAATATCACTGATCTAAAAAGAAGACGCATAGAAGCTATTGGTGGGAAAATAATTTTCCGCGGAAATAACTATGACAAAGCAGAAAAATATGCTAGAGAACTAGCTACGAGAGAAGGCTATCTTTTCCTATCACCTTACAACGATATAGATATAATAGAAGCAACAACCACTATTGGGCTAGAAATCCTGCTCCATAATCCAGAAATAGACACAATTATGGTACCAGTCGGCGGAGGAGGGCTAATATCTGGTATAGCATTTCTCGCGAAGAGCATTAATAGGGATATAAGAGTTTATGGAGTCCAGTCAGAGGCTTCCCCAGCTGTATATGAGAGCTTAAGAAAAGGAAAAATCGTAGAAGTACCTCTGAAACCTTCGATAGCTGAGGGTTTACATGGTAATCTGGAAAAAGGATCTATAACATTCGATTTTATCCGGAAATATGTTGATGATGTTCTCTTAGTAAGTGAGGAAGAGATCAAAATAGCTATAAAAGAGCTTTATGAAACTGAGGGAATTATAGCCGAAGGAGCTGCCGCTGTGACCTTAGCAGCACTTAAGAGATATCAGGAACTATTCAGAGGACGCAAAGTATGCTTAGTAATAAGCGGAGGCAACATTGATCCAGAGCATTTCTTAGAGGCCATAAGGCATGAGTAATGGTACTAGGAGGGATCACTGATTCGTAGTGAGCGTTTTAAAAGCTTTATTAGTGGATTTCTAGGTGGATTATTCTTCGGCACAGCAGCTATTTTTATCCGTTTGATAATGCTTAACGCTGTAAGCATCGTTGTTTGGAGGCTTATTTTGGGAGGTTCTCTTCTCTTTCTTATTTTGAGGCCGTCGAAGACGGAGTACAAAACCTATCTAAAACTAGGGGGTTACTTGGGTGTAGTTCTGCTTCTGCACTTCATATTTTTCGTAAAATCTGTTCAGGATACATTTGTGATGAATGCTACTGTAATCGTTAACTCGGCTCCAATAATAACCCTGGTGGCTTCCTGGTTATTTAGGACGGAGAAAATAGATTGGGTCGATTTTTTAATCGTATATACTGGATTCTTAGGCATTCTCATTATGGCATGGGGAAGCATAAGGATAAGCGGTAATATTATCGGGGATCTAGAAGCTTTTTTAGCCGCATTAATGATCTCTATCTACGCTCTAAGTGCGAGAAAACTTGTTAGGAGGGGATACGATCCCTATAGACTAGCTGGGCCAATATATCTCTTAGCAGGACTACTCGGCCTAATCATAACGGTTCCTGTGGGAGTATTTCAGCTACCTCAGTCCTGGAATGACTCTCTATTCATAATTCTCCTAGCTTTGATCCCCACAGCTGGGGGACACACACTCTTCTTACGGGCTTTGAAAGGTCTAGCCCCACACGAGGCTCAGATCCTTGCTTTACTAGAACCAGTAGTAGCCTCGATTCTAGCTCTAATAATACTTCAAGAAACCCCGCCTTTAACATCAGTAATCGGGAGTATATTGGTGATTATTAGCATTCTCCTCTTAAGCATTCGTTCAATGAAAGCCAAATAGTAATTGATAATTCATAATTTAGTGAGTAGTTATTTTCTCTCTATACTAATTCTAGTCGAGAATTATTGTGCCCCTTTCATCCTTTACCACATTCAGTATCAATTTTGTATGTGTTCTATCAACATAATTCATTCTCTGTAACATTTTAACGAAGTTATCGAGTTCTTTTCTGCTCTTAAACACAGCATAAACAGATACATCGTATTCTCCTGTTATATCGTATACTGCCAGCACGTTTGGATGTTTGGCTATTTCTTTCTCTACCTCGAATAATTTTCCCTTAGATACCTTAACATCTATTATAACTGGGAAAACATATCCCAGCTTTTCCAGGTCGATCTCTACTGTGTACTTCTTTATTATTCCTAAACTCTCGAGTCTCCTAAGACGAGACGCAACGGTGGAGAGTGATAAACCAGTCCTCTTAGCTATCTGCCTTAACGAGACTCGAGAATCATTCAGTAATACACTAAGGATTTTCCTATCCTTCTCATCTAAGCGAGAAACTTCTCCAATACCAGACAATTGTTTCACACCTTTTTATAGCGTATTACAGATTACCGAACACTTGTATATAATAATGCCCATTTTTCATATCAAATGAATTAAGATTTCAAAGAAATTCATATATTTGATATGAAATATGTAGAATTCTTATAAAAGTGTTTCGAGGAATCAGCATGTTACGAGCTCAGGAAGTCGCGAAGGATTTTCCCGACGTATTCAGATATGACGTATGGATTACTGATCTGACGGGTCATTTAAGGATATTTAGCATTAAAAGACTCGAACCTTATCACTTGGAGGAAGGAATTGGCTTCGATGGTTCTTCGGTTCCTTATTTCGGTGAAGTGAATAGCTCCGATTTCATAGCTAAACCAGATATCAGCACATTGAGAGTTTATCCATGGCTAATTGATGGGAAAAAAGTGGCATTTGCCATAGCAGATATCTATGAAGGTTTCACGCTTAGACGTTCACCTAGAGATCCAAGATTTGTTGCTCAGCGATTAGAGGATGATTTAAAGAGAAGAGGCTTGAAAGCGTTAGTCTCGGCGGAAGTAGAGTTCTTCCTATACGAGAAGGATTCTAAGGATTTTAACAGTTTTCTTCCCATAGAGCGAAAGAGCGGATTAATCTACGCTAAGAATGGATACTTTCAATCTCCCCCTATAGACCAATTATACGAATACAGAACCAAGCTTATGGAGACCTTAGAAAAACTAGGACTAGAGCCGCATAAAGATCATCATGAGGTCGCGGGCGGACAAATGGAGATAAATATTAAGGCGGACTCGCCGGTGAGAATGAGTGATAAGATTCAGATTCTAAAATTTGCGGCTAGAAAAGTTGCTGATCAAATAAAGCTCTTAGCCACCTTCATGCCTAAGCCTGTATCAGATGATAATGGGAGCGGGATGCATATTCATTTGAGCCTTTGGAGAGGTGATAAGAATCTTTTTTATGATGAAGGTGATGAATACGCAGAACTTAGTGATATAGCTAGGTACTTCATCGGAGGAATTCTTGAGCATGCAGAGGCGTTAGCTGCGATAATAGCCCCTACAGTAAACTCTTATAAGAGACTGGTCCCTGACTATGAAGCTCCTGTATATATTTGCTGGGGAAGAAAGAATCGCTCAGCAATGATCCGTATCCCCCTTTATTATAGGCGAGGATCTAGACAAAA
>Ga0180301_10003754_pt1 | contig 11822 bp, 11 predicted proteins | sample GuaBasSediGuay16_FD_121797 | JGI IMG/M metagenome (GOLD analysis project Ga0180301, IMG submission 121797) | Subseafloor sediment microbial communities from Guaymas Basin, Gulf of California, Mexico - Guay16, Core 4569-2, 12-15 cm | ecosystem: Environmental > Aquatic > Marine > Hydrothermal...
GGTGAAGAATTCATGAACCATTTCATCTGGATCCTCATCTTCAGAACCAGAAGAGTAAAGTGAATATCTCCTCACAACATCCCATCTAAATGTAGATTGACATATCAACTCAAGCCTTAGCTCTTTAAAATTAAACTTCTTATTTGTTTCAATGTTCAAATGGGCCTGCAAATTTTCGCCGGGAAAATAGGGATCTCTACCAGTTTTTACCTCCAACTTAACCTTAGGACCAAATATATCATACTCTACCTTCCGATAGAGTACTAATTAATACAACTATATCATCCAAAGCATTTATATAATTTTATTATAAATCGCAGTGAAAACAAGATAACAATTTAATCTTTAAGAAATACACTGTGAAACAATTAGCATCCTATTAGGAAAAAGCAGTAATAAATACATCTTAAAATCATTCAATACCTCTATCCAACTCTTCTAACCATCGTCTCAAACCCATCTCCCTTTGCCTCAAAGCATTCTTTCTAGCAGAATCATAACCTCTACTCCAAAAATTCTCTAAAAGCTCACATGGGAAATCTGGACATTGACTACATGCAAGTAACTTTCTATTCCTTGCACACAACATTATTTCACAACTAGGACTCCAATGTAAATCCATTGCACCCCTGCATCCATCACAAGTTACATCTTCAGGTTTTACATCACTATTCTCTCCAAAAATACCTCTAATTATCTCCTCCTGCCTCTCTCTATCACTCGTCTTATGACTTCGATAAATATTGCAAGTTGCACAGTATAGTCCACAGGCTCCAATGAGTTTATAGTACTCTTTACCCATTATAACCCTCACATCCTTAAAATGGAAGGTAGCACTTAAAGATTCCGAAACAATAAGCTGAAGGATATATTAAGAAGCGTAAAAGATTTAACTAGATAAAATCTAATTTAAGCTAAGTTGGGGATGGTGATGGAGCGCCAATTTCCAAAAAACTTCTAGAAGCGATAATATCAGAATTACATCCAAGAGAAAAGCTTGTATTAACAGTTTTATCAAAGAGAAAACAAGATGTAAAGAAAATTGCTGAAAAACTTGGAATAAGTGTTGACACAGTAGTTTGGGCCTCCCAAATGCTAAAAAATAGAGGACTTGTAGAAATAGAAGAACACGTAGAAACACGGTATCAAGTTGGGAGAGAAGGAGAAAAATACCTTGAAAAATGCTTCCCAGAAATACGGTTAATATACAAGGTGAAAGAAGCAGGAGGAGAAGTAGAATTAAGCAAAATAAAACTCGAAGAAGATGAAGTAAAGTATGGCGTCAGCTGGGCAATAAGGAGAAAATGGATAAAAATACTTAGAAAAGAAGGAAAAATAACATTAATCCTAACAGAGGAAGGATTGAAAGCATTAGAAAAACCCTATAAGCCAATGCAAGTTCTCATCAAGATAAAGAATAAAGAGAAGCTTTCTGAAGAAGACCTCACAGTAATTAAAGAGCTTAAAAACAGAGGAGAAATATTAAGAGAATTTAAAACAAAGATTATTCGAGTAAAATTAACAGGGAAAGGAGAGAAAATAGCTAAAAAAATAAGGCCTGAAGAAGAAGTAAGCGAGTTAACCAGAGAATTAATAATCACAGGTAAATGGAAAAAAGTCTTCCTAAGACCATATAACATTGAAGTTCCAGTTGCAACACCCATAAGAGGAAGAAAACATCCATATAGAGAAATAATTGATGAGATAAGAGAGTTATTAATAGGTTTAGGATTTGAAGAAGTATCAAGCCCACCAATAGAAGTAAACTTCTGGAATTGTGATGCACTATTCATGCCTTCAGATCATCCAGCCAGAGGAATCCACGACATATTCTACATAAAAAATCTGAAAGCCAAACAAGTTGCTAAGGAGAAAATATGGAACAACGTTAAAAGAACACATGAAAATGGATGGACAACAAATTCAACAGGATGGGGGCACTGGGATCCAAAACTAGCATTAAGACTAATACTGAGAAGCCAAACAACTGCAGTTTCAGCAAGATACCTCTCAACTCTAACCGAAAAAGACTTACCAAAGAAAATGTTCACAATAGATAAAAACTATAGACCAGACAGAATAGACTCCACCCACCTACCAGAATTCAATCAATGCGAAGGAATAGTTGTTGGAGAAAACGTCAACCTCAGACACCTAATAGGATTCATCAAAACAATAGCTGAAGCCTTTGGAATAAAGGAAGTCAAATTCCAGCCAGCATTCTTCCCCTTCACCGAGCCAAGTGTAGTAGGCTACATAAAACATCCAAAACTAGGATGGATAGAGGCACTACCAGGCGGAATATTCAGACCAGAAGTAGTACTCCCACTAGGAATAAAGGTTCCAGTACTAGCATGGGGACTAGGCATAGATAGACTAGCCATGGTAGCACTAGACATAGAGGATATTAGAATGCTACTAACACACGACTTAAACTGGCTTAGAAACAAACCCATACCATCAATATGGAGGTGGTAATAATGCCGACAATCACAATAGATCTAGAAGAATTGAAGAAAATGACGCAAATAACAGATCTAAACAGCATCATAAATGCAATAACTCAATTTAAAGGGGAAGTAAAAGAAATTTCAGATGACGAAATAACAGTTGAACTTGAACCAGATAGACCAGACCTCCTAAGTGTTGAAGGCTTAGCTAGAGCATTAAAAGGATACCTCGAAATTGAAACAGGACTACATAAAGCATCAACAATTAAGCTTGAAAAATCAAATCTAACAGTGAAAGTAATCAATGCAAAAGTCAGACCATACATAGCATGCGCAATCGTCAAAGACTTAAAACTAGATGATAGAGCAGTTAGAAGCTTAATGCGAATGCAAGAAGCACTACATTTAACCATGGGGAGAGATAGAAGAAAAGTAGCCATAGGATTCCATGATCTAAGCGCAATTAAACCACCAATCATCTACACTGAAGCAGATGCAGAAACAGAAATTATACCACTAGACATGCCAATAGCAATGACTCTAGAAGAAGTATTAATCAATCATCCAAAAGGAATAAGCTACAAACACCTAGTACAAGAAGGATACCCAGTATACATAGATGAAGAAGGAGTATTCAGCTTTCCACCAATAATAAACAGTGAAAGAACAAGAGTAACAGAAAAAACAAAAGACCTATTCATAGAATTAACTGGAATCGATAGCAAAGCTGTTAAACAAACACTCAACGTAATAATATTCAATCTAATCGATAGAGGAGGAAAAATAGAAACAGTAAACGTAGAATATGTCGATGAAAACAAAATAGAAATAACACCAGACTTAACACCAAGAAAAATGAGGTTAAAAGTAGATGAAATACTAAATCTAATAGGAATTAAGATAAATGCTAATCAAATAGCCAAATTACTGGAAAAAATGAGATACGGCATAACAAATATAATTGACAATAAGGAAATCGAGATACTAATACCAGCCTATCGAGTAGATGTTCTACATAAAGTCGACGTAATAGAAGACGTAGCAATAGCATATGGATACGACAAATTAACCCCTGAAATACCAAGCATAGTAACAGTTGGAAAACCCTCAAGAATGGAGATAATCGAAGCAAAAATAAGGCAATCCCTAATAGGACTCGGCTTCCAAGAAATCTTATCATTCACACTATCCAGCAGTAAACTCCAAACAAGAGAAATGAATATAGAAGAAATGAAGCTAGTAGAAATAGAAAATCCAATATCATCCGAATTAAACGTTTATCGAAGATGGATACTACCCCACCTAATGAGATTCCTATCACTAAACAAGCATGTAAGCTATCCACAGAAAATCTTCGAACTAGGCTATGTAGCCATACCACATAAAGAAGAGATAATTACATTGAGAAACACCTCTGTAGCAATAGCATCAGCCAAAACATCCTTCGCTGAAATTCAAGGAGTACTACAAGCATTCACATTAGATTTAGGATTAAATGTAAAGCTAAAAAGAATAGAACATCCATCCTTCATAGCAGGTAGAACAGCAGCCATAACAGTAAACGGTGAAATTATAGGAATAATTGGAGAAATACACCCACAAGTTCTAAACAATTTCGAAATAGAAGTACCGGTAGTAGCATTTGAAATAACACATTACAAACCAGAATATCCCAACAGCAGTAAAAAACCATTATCAATAAGGGGTGGAATTAAAGCAGAATGGCTAAGTTAACCAATACTCACAAACAGTAAATTAATCATCAACTACACAGTATTATACGAGGAGATCACATGAAAGACTTAGCCCTAAAAAGCATTGAATATGCATTAGAAAAAGGTGTAGAATACGCTGATGCCAGATTAGAGAAACATTACAACGAAGTAATAACGGCTTCAAATGGAAAAATTGAGAGAGCAGTAGTAAACAGGAAACAAGGTATTGGTATCAGAGTACTCGTAAATGGTGCATGGGGTTTTCAATCAACAACAAATTTAACAATGAGCGGAATAAAAGAAGCAGTTAACAGGGCATATAGAGTTGCTAAAGCATCAAGCAAATACATTATGCAAAAAGTAGAGTTAGCCCCTGTAAAAACATATGTTGATTCATACAAAACACAAGTTAAAATGGATATTGAAGACATCTCCTTCGAGGAGAAACTGAGCAACATAGTGAAATGGGAAAAAGAAATACATGTAAACGAAAGTATAAAACATGGATTAATAGACTACACAGGAATAAAAATAGATAAAACATTTGTAAATAGTGAAGGAACAAAGATTAGATTCCTAAACTCAATAACATGGATCACAATAAAAGCCACTTCAAAAGAAGGAGAAATAACTCAAAGCTATGAAGAAGTCATTGGACATTCAGGCGGCTACGAAATATATCAAATTCAAAACATAGAAGAAATTTCAAGATCAATTGGCGAAAAAGCATGTTCACTATTAAAAGCAGAACCGGTTAAAACTGAAAAAGATGCAATTGTAATTCTTGATCCAAACTACCTAGCACTATTAGTACATGAAATAATAGGTCATCCAAGTGAAGCCGATAGGGTTTTAGGTAGAGAAGCAGCATGGGCTGGAACTACATGGTGGACGGGTAAGCTAGGCCAACAAATAGGAACAGAATACTTAACAGTCTATGACGATCCAACAATTCCAGGAACACTTGGATACTACCTATATGATGATGAAGGTGTAAAGGCTAGAAGAAAAATCTTAATCGAAAAAGGAATACTCAAAGAGCACATGCAAAGCAGAGAAACAGCAAGCATATTTAATACTGAACCAAACGCAGGAATGAGAGCCATAACATATGAATACATTCCATTAATAAGAATGTCAAACACTTTTTGGGGAGAAGGCGACTGGACATATGAAGAATTAATTGAAGATACAAAAGAGGGATACCTAGTAATCGCAATGAAAGAGCCGTCAATTGACGATAAACGATACAACTGGACAATAAGTGCACAAGAAGGATATAAAATACAAAATGGTGAACTAACAGTTCATCTAAGAGATATTGCTTTATCATCAACAGCTCCAAAATTCTTTAAAAGCGTCGATGCAGCCACAAAGAAAGCTAAAATCCTACCAATACCTGGATGCGGTAAAGGAGATCCAATGCAAGCACTATACGTAGGTAATGGAGGGCCATACATAAGAGGAAAAGCTACAATAGTAGGGGTGAAATAATGAGAATCATCGACAAGTTAAAAGAAAAAGGTGAACAGACACTAAAAATTGCGAGCCAAATGAAAATAGATGAAGCCGAAGCATATCTGGTGTACAATAAAGTTCTAACAATTAGACTAGTTAACAATTCAATCTTCGAAGCAAAAGGAATAGAAGACATTGGATTAGGAGTGAGAGTGATACTAGGTAATGGGCTTGGATTCAGTTCAACCAGCGACCTATCACAAGAAGGAATAATAAAAACAATAGAATCAGCAATCAAAGCAACAAAAACTAGAACTATTCCCAAAAACTACTCATTCCCCAAACCAGCTAAAAAACCATTAATTGAAGGAATCTATGACAAAAAACTGGCAGAACTACCAGAAGAAGAAGCAGTTGAAATAGCATTCCAAATGATTAATGAATCTCTAAATTATAGCACAAAAATAGAAGATAACGCAGGAGTGTTAAACATAATTGAATACCATACTGTCATAATGAACACCCATGGATTATGCATGGATGATAGTGGAACATTCTTTGAAGCAAGCTTAACAGCAACAGCTAAAGAAGCATCAACTACATCAGAAGGATCAAAATCAATTGCAGGTAGAAGCCTAGATAAATTGAAAGCAAATATCGTCGGTAAGAGTGCAGCCAAAATAGCTGTTGACGGATTAAAGGCAGAGAAAATAAGTGAGGGAGAATATCAATTAATATTAGATGCAACACCAACAGCTGACATAACAAGCTATGCTTCAATGCTAGTAAGTCCACCAATAGCCAAACTTTACATGCCATTATTCTTAAACAAAATAGGTGAAAAAATTGGAAGTGAAATTTTAATGTTAGTAGATAATCCATTAATGTCTGGAGGAATAGGCTCATCATCAATAGATGATGAAGGTGTTCCGTCAAGAAAAACCACTATAATCGAGAATGGAGTACTAAGAACATTTGTCTACGATACATTTTACGCCAAATTAGAAAATAGGCAAAGCACAGGAAATGCAATTAGAGAAATATTCACAGCTGGAATAAGCTCTCTACCAGGTAAGAATTATAATAGTGAACCAATACCATTGCCTAGAAACCCCTACATCGAACCTAGAGATTGGAAGAAGAAAGAAATTATTGAGGATACCAAAGAGGGATTACTATCAAAGTTCTTCCACTACACTAGAATTACAAATCCAATTAGAGGAGACTTTACAAGCGTACTTAGAATGGGATTATATTACATTAAAAATGGAGAGATAACATATCCAGTAAAGAAATCAAGAATAATGAACAACTTCTTCAACATACTTAAAAACATAGATGCAATATCAAGCGAACTTGCAGTAGGCGGTGGATGGGGATCATACACTCATGCCCCAACAATTAGAACAAAGGCACATATAACACCAGTCTAGCCTTAAAAAAGAGTAACTTCTATAATTTCACCTCTTTTTATATTGATTTTAAAGGGTGGAATCACTGTGAAGCCATTAGATTTAATCAAGACACTCCTATGCATAGAAGGTCCAGTAACTAAATGAACTAAAGGAAGATCATTAAATCCTAAAAGTTTAACAAAAAATACACGCTCAAAGGGAGGCATAAAACTGGCATTGAAATCCTCTACAACTTTAGCTTTAAACTTAAACAATAATTGAGAAGTAATTCCACCAAGCTTCTTAATTATCGGAACACCAAGAGTATAGAATCCAACAACCATAGATTGACATAACCCAGGTAACATTAAAACCGGCTTTCCACCAACAACCGCAAAGCTCGTCTGTCGACCTGGAACCCGCTTCAACCCCCTCAAAACCATATTAGAATCACTCAACGATAAAACAGCATCAGGCAATAGGTCCTTAACACCCCTCGAGCAACCTCCAATAGTCATTATACAATCAGTACCCTTCAACCCTTTGCGTATCACATCAACAATTTCACTTCTATCATCTCTAACAACACCGAGATCCACAGGACAACCACAAAATCTACGAATTAAATAAGAAAGCATAAGAGAATGACTTGTAAATCGACTAGAAACCAATTCATCTCCACTAGATAAAACTCCAATTTTAGGCTTAACAAAAACTCTTACAGCTTCAAAACCGAGAAAAGCTAATAAGCCTACATCAAATGCCCTCAACACCCTACCAATCTTAAATACAACCTCCCCACCCCTCAAATCACTCCCCCTAGAAATAATGTGATCACCAATTTTAGGGGGAAAGCGAACCTCAATTACATTCTCATCAATCAAATTCACAGCTTCAACAGGTACAATAGTATTTGCATTCCTAGGAATAAATGCACCTGTCGCCACATAGCATGCCTCACCAGACCCAATTTCAGGAACCTCATCATCACCCGGAAAAACACTGCCAATAACCCGTAAATGAACAGGGTTACTTGGTGAAGCATCCCTTAAATCTCTAAAATCTACAGCATATCCATCAAAATGTGAGACATTATGTGGAGGAACATCATCCTTAACAACTATATTCTCAGCCAAAATTTCATTAAAAGCCTTATCTATAGAGACAATCTTAATTCTCCTAGGAGGAGCATCAAAAGAATTTAAAGTGATATTAACAGCATCACTAGCTGAAACATATCTAAAACGCTTAACCGACAAGTCAGGCATCACCTCTAAACTAGGAATTAACTATTTTTAAGACACGATTAAAATCCTCTGGAACATCAACATCAAGTACAACTCCAATTTTGCCAGTTTCAGCCAAAACAATTTCTCTTTCATGACGGCGAAGAATAGATTTTAACCCCATAGTCTCCTCATTAATCTCCATCAACTCTGAGAAAAGCGTACTGCTAAAAAGCACAGGATGACCACGTCTACCCCTATAAGAAGCAATCACAATTGGTGCGCCAGTCTCCCTATAAACCTTGACAACCATATTTATAACATCACTATCAATTAAGGGGTAATCGCCAGGAAGAACAATTACAGCATCAACATCCCTAGAAACAGCCTTAAAACCAACCTTAACCGATGAACTCATTCCCAAAGAATAATTCTCATTAACAACAATTTTACATGGAAGATCCTCTATAACCTTCCTTACAAGCTCTGCCTCAAAACCCAATACAACAACAACTTCACTAACCATTGAATTTAAAGCAGCCATAACAATCCTCCTAATCATCGGAACTCCGGAAATAGGGATTAACAACTTATTTCTACCAAACCTCCTAGATTCACCTGCAGCTAAAATTATAATTGAAATCAATCTCCTCCACTCCTAAAAACCCTTATTATCTCCGCCATAATGCTAACTGCAATTTCTTCAGGAGACTCAGCATTTATATCAATTCCAATGGGAGCATAAAGAGACCTAAGAGCATCATCAGTAAATCCATCATCCTTCAACCTACCCTTAAAACTAGAAATCTTACTTTTACTTCCAATCAACCCCACATACCTTAACTTCAAAGCCAGAGCCCTCTTTAAAGCAGTATAATCACGATGAACATCCCCATAAAGAATGACTATGAAATCATTCCTCTTAAACTCAAATTCATTAAAGAAATCATCCACAGACTTAACGTAAATTTCACTTGCATTAGGAAATCTATCTCTATTAGCAAAATCACTCTCATCATCAACCACTATAACTTCAAATCCAACTATACGTGCAATTTCAACTAAAGGTCTAGCAATATGCCCAGCACCCATAACTATTAACCTAGGCTTCGGTTCAATCACATCAATAAAAACTGAAAATCTCCCCCCACAAATTAACCCAGTCACTATATCCCCTTCCTCATATCTACCAAGAGAAAAAGACCTCACACAGGACCTCCTAGACTTAATAGCCCTTAAAGCCTCATTGATAAGTAATCTTTCAAGAGAACCTCCCCCAATAGTACCATACACACTACCATCTTCACATACAATCATCTTTGCTCCTACACTTCTAGGACCAGAACCCTCCTTATCAATAATAGTGCAGAGTGCAATAACCTTACCATCCCTCAACAAGTCAATCGCAACACTCAACAACTCCAAGTCTGACATAGAGACACTAAATAAGGTTAACAGAATAAAATAGATAAATTAAACGCATAAACCATAATTAAGCTAATAAACATTAAGAAACAATAGTAAAGTGAAATAAGCAGTTAAGGTGTGAAGTTATGGTTAAGTGTCCTGTATGCGGTGCAGAAGTTAAAGAAGAAGACCTAGTCAAATGTGAAATGTGCTTCCTAAGAGTTTGCCCAAACTGTATAACAGAGAGGGAAGGACAAAAAGTCTGTAAGCGATGTGCAAGATTCATGGACCTCGTTGGATAACTACTTCAACCACCGACAAACAGCTAATGAAAAAGATCACTCAACTTTTTGTTTAAAATCAAGCTCCCTCTATAATACTTCGTCGCTGGACAGCCGAGACATTTCTCCTTATTATAGCGAATACAAATAGAGCAATTCACACCGCACGGTGCTTTCTCAAAGCTTCCTCCAGCCAAATACATTCTAACAGGCAAGTATGGAGAATATTCAATTTCACCAATTGGATAATAAATTATTCTTTTAACTCCCTGAATCTTCCTAATTGAACACTCCTCAGTTGATATTGACTCAAGAGTCCTCATATCCTCAGCAATCATCAAAGCTATTAAATTATACTCACCAATAGCAGTAAAAAAGCAAATTATTCTAGGACAATCAGAAAACTTTTTCAATATCCCTCGTATAACCTCTCCACTCTCAGCCTCAATAAAAATCATGACAGGTATACATTTTAACTTATTGATATTGATAAGAGCAGAAATCTTAATTACCCTTTCTTTAAGAAGCTTATCCAATCTCTTCTTTACACCCATACTTGTATACCCTATTTTCTCTGACAATTTCTTCAAAGTTGCTCTACCATCAATTTGAAGCATACTAATAATTTTATGGTCTATATGATCTATCATCAGTTTATAAAATAAACAGAAATATTATATAAAAGTTTTCTAAATAATCTAAAGGTGAGTAAATTGGAAGTACAATATCTCTGGCTAGTAATCGCAGGTGCAACTGTAGGATTAGTTAGCAGCTACTTTGGCGTGGGAGCTTGCTTCATAATGGTTCCCATAATGATCTCAGTTTTAATGAACATTTACAATGTAAATCCAAGCTTAGCACCACTAATCGCCTTCGGAAGCAACATGGCCATCGTAGTTCCCACAGCAATCAGTGGAGTAATTAGACATAAAAGAGAACTAGCTAAAAAGGGTGTCTCCTTTCCATTAAATCACTATTTAAAATTCGGGATTTTTGTCGGTATTGGCAGCTTTCTAGGATCATTACTGGCGTTCATCTTCTTTACAACCTATAGAGCAATTGCAGGATTAATTTTAAAGGGATTATTTGGATTAATGTGCCTTGTAGGCGCCTATAGATTTATGAGAGCTAGAGCGAAAACAATTAACGAACTAAGTGAACCATCAACCATCAAATATGCTCTAGCCGGCCTATTATGCGGAGGACTAGCTCACTTTATAGGCATTGGAGGGGGATTAATATATCTACCAACACTAAATGTCATACTTGAAATTCCAATACATATTGCAGTTTCACTTTCAATTGCAACCATGATAATTGGATCATCAATAGGAGCACTGTCATTTGGAATTTTAGGCTACATAGACCAGCTGAAGCATCCCACAGAATATCCACCATACACCTTTGGCTGGTTTAACCTACTATTATTCCTACTCATAGGTTTACCAAGCATAATATTTGCCCAGTTAGGTCCAAGATTAGCACATAGAACCCCACCTAGAAAATTGAAAATCCTACTCGCAATTCTATATGTATACATAGGGGTAAGATTAACCCTAAACAGCGTAATGCAGCTTCAAGGTCTTCCTCCAATAATACCATAAAATTCGAAAAATAACTCTAAGCTTTAAATCATTGAAAATTAAGCTTACAAATAGACTCAACTTGACAAGTAAAGAAAAATTAACTTTAGATTAGGTATTAATAGTCTTATCAACAATTGTCTATTGAGATTACGCTTACTTCATATTGAGGTGAAATTAAATGGCTATAAGAGCATTAATACCAACATATAAGCCTGGAGGTCTAGACGCTAGAATTCATCCACATTGGAAAGATGCAGAAATATTCACAGAAGTTGAATTTGATGAAAATAGAGTACACTCAGTGA
>Ga0180301_10003755_pt1 | contig 11821 bp, 10 predicted proteins | sample GuaBasSediGuay16_FD_121797 | JGI IMG/M metagenome (GOLD analysis project Ga0180301, IMG submission 121797) | Subseafloor sediment microbial communities from Guaymas Basin, Gulf of California, Mexico - Guay16, Core 4569-2, 12-15 cm | ecosystem: Environmental > Aquatic > Marine > Hydrothermal...
ATATTAGAGGCTATGCTTATTCATGGTATGATTATCCAGGGCGACTGGCAGGGGGACCATTATGGCCCTGTAGCTATAGAAGAAATTGATAAGCGTTGCAAAGAGATTTGTAAGAGGTTTGCTGAGAGATTTGTAAATCTTTTAAAGAAGGTGGGAAGTTAGAATGGCGCTGATTGTTTTTGTTACTGCTTTAAAGAAGGAAGCGCATTTTTTGGCAGAGCTGCTTCTTAAAGAAAGATTATGTGCCTGTGTTAATGTAGTAGAAGGAATAACATCTTATTACTGGTGGGATAACCGTATAAACAAAGATAAAGAAGCGCTTCTTATAATTAAAACAACGCCGGGAAATTATAAGAGGTTAGAAAAAGCTATAAAAAGAAACCACTCTTATGAGGTCCCTGAAATTGTTGCCATAAAGACCGACTGTATTAATGGCGACTATCTTAAATGGCTAAGAAAAGAAACAGGATATGGATAACTTTCTTGTTAATATAGAAAATTTTATAAGAGCTTATTCATTTTTAGGGATACCACTTAGTTTCTTAGGGGGGGCGCTTGTTGCCTTTTCTCCTTGCACTTTGCCTCTTCTTCCTGTAACGATAAGTATTATAGGGGAAGCTGCTATTAGGTTTAATTATCGTACTTTTATTTTGAGCATAATATTTGTTTTAGGCGTTACTCTGACTTATGTAGTTTTTGGAGTGCTTGCGGCATTAATGGGCATTTTTATTGAGAGGCTCATAAACCCTTATATTCTTTATCTTCTTTTAGGGGGATTCTTTGTATTGTTGGGGCTGTCTTTCTTTGATGTGTTTCATATATCTGTATTTAATGTGGGGTATCCTCTTAAGAGAAATCTGGCTTCTCTGTTTTTATTGGGAATAGTTACAGGGTTTTCCATGCTTCCGTGTGCTTTTCCTGTTTTAGGTTCAATACTTGGTATTATATCGTTTAAGAAGGATGTGTTTTATGGTGTTTTTTGTCTGTTTTCATTTTCTTTAGGGTATGCAGTGGTGTTAATTATAGTTGGTTCCTGGGGAGCTGTTTTTAAGAGATTGTCAAAGAATCGCGTTTGGTTTATAATTATTAGGAAAACATTGGGGGTAATTGTGCTAGGAGCAGGAGTTTATTTTATAGTGTGCACTCTTAAGCTTCTTCTATGAAGATGAAAAGATTTTTTATAGTAGTTTTAAGTTCTTTATTTTTTATTTCCTTTAGCTGGGATAATTATAAGTTTTATAAACTTAACGGCAGAACATTAACCTATAGCCAGCTTACAACCACCTCTTCTTATACTGTTCTTTTTCTCTGGACAAGCGTGTGCCCTTACTGTAGAAGCGAGCTTAAAAGAATTAACAAAGACTTAGAGTCTTTTAGTAGCATTCAACTTTATTATGTTAACCTCGGAGAGAGTAAGCATACCGTTAATAAAGCAGCACAGCTTCTTAAGCTATCTGCAAAGATTAAGGAGAATATTATTTTGGACAGACTGGGGCTGCTTGTTGACGAGTTTAACATAATAGGGGTCCCTACTTATATATTTATGAAAGACGGAAAGGTAGTTTATAAGACCCATTTTATTACCAGGAAACTCATAAAAGACATATTTGGTGATAAAGATGAACAGTAGTTCTGTTGTAGACCTTTATGAATTGACAATGGCCCAGGTTTATTTTAAAGAGAAAAGAGAAGCCTATGCCACCTTTGACCTTTTTATACGTTCAAGGAAACGCCCGTTCTATATAGCATGCGGCATCGACGATGCTTTAAGTGCCTTGGAGAGATTTCGTTTTACTCCCGGGGAGATTAATTATCTAAAGAGTTTAAGTATGTTTGATGCTGATTTCCTGAAATATTTGGAAAACTTCAGATTTCAAGGGGAGGTATGGGCAGTTAGTGAGCCAGAAATTATTTTTCCCTCCGAGCCTATAATGAGAGTTACTGCCAATATTATTGAAGCACAGATAGCAGAAAGCATTCTTTTAAATAAAATAAATCTCGCTACTACACTGGCTACTAAAGCAATGCGAATTGTTTTAGCTTCAAAGGGAAGGGGTGTTTATGATTTTTCCTTAAGGAGAACCCAGGGAATTGAGGCGGCATTGGCTTGCGCTAAATATTCTTATATTGCCGGCGTCAGAGGGACTTCTAATGTTTACGCTGGTTATTTATACGGGATACCTGTTGTAGGGACAATGGCTCACTCATATGTAATGAGTTTTGATAGAGAGATAGATAGTTTTTTTGCCTTTGTGCGGCAATTTCCTACAAAGTCTATTCTCTTAGTAGATACCTACGACACAAAAAAAGGGATATTAAAGGCGATAAAGGTAGCCAGAGCCTTAAAAAAGATGGGGTTCAATTTATTGGGTATAAGGTTAGACAGTGGGGATTTGATAAGCGATTCTAAATATGCTCGTCTTAAGCTGGATGAAGAGGGTTTAATTGATACTATAATTCTTGCCTCAGGAAACCTGGATGAGTATGCTATCAGTGATTTAATAGAAAAGAAAGCTCCTATAGATGCTTTTGGAGTGGGAACAAACATGGGGTGTTCTTCTGATTTGCCTTATACAGATGTTATCTATAAACTTGTCGAAATAAAAGAGAACAGTAGGAGTTTTACTCCTGTGATGAAATTAAGTTCCCAAAAGACAACGCTTCCCTCCAAAAAACAGGTGTTTAGAATATTTTCTCCCTGTGGCTTGATGAAAGAAGATTATATATGTACTTTTGAAGAAGGGTTTGATGGCAAGAAGTTGCTTAAAAAAGTTATGTATAAAGGGAAGCGGCTTAGCAGAGAGAAATCTTTAAAAGAGAAACAGAAGTTACTTATAGATAAAATAAAACTTTTGCCGGAAGGTTTAAAAAAGATAGACGCTTCCTATGTTTATCCTGTCTTGATAAGTGAGGGTTTGAAGAAATCAGCAAGATACGTTAGAAAATCAATTAAAGCACGTACAGCCAGGAAGATAGTTTTCTTCGATATAGACACCCAGTTTGATTTTCTTTCTAAGAAAGGAGCCTTATACGTAAAGAGCTCAGAAAAAATAATTCCCAACATAAAGAAATTAATCAGTTTTGCCAATAAGAATAAGATTCCTGTTGTTTCTTCCCAGGATACGCACGTTAAGTGCGATGCAGAGTTTAATGACTTTCCTCCTCATTGCGTTGGTGGATCCCGGGGGCACAGGAAGCTTGCATTTACGCTTTTTAATAGACGCAAAATTATCTCTTACAGAAGAGTATATTCTGACGAAGAGATAAAAAGGATAATCAGGCATTATCCGCAGATAGTTATTACAAAGAACACATTGAATGTATTTTCTAATCCCAATACTGCAGCAGTTTTTGATTTGTTTTTTCCTGAGGAAGTTTATGTTTTTGGCGTGGCAACAGATTATTGTGTAAAAGAGGCAGTGGAAGGTCTGCTGAAGCGCAATTTTTCTGTTTTTATAGTAGAGGATGCGGTGAAAGAAATTTCACAGAAGGAGAAAAAGAGGCTATTTTCTTTCTGGAAAAATAGAGGGGTAAGATTTATAAAAACTAATAGGCTAATAAGAGAATTTATCAGGTAAATTTTTGTAGGCTATAAATCTCTTGACATCATAAAGAGTATGTTATAACATCTTCCCATGAGCTTTAAAGCAATAGATCCTGATGAGATAATTAATCCTCGAGGAGGGAGGAAGCTTCCTTCTTTTAAAGGGGTATCGCCATCTCTTCTGGTGATAATATTTTTGGTTTTCTTTGCTGCCGTTACTTCTTTTTATACGGTTGGGCCTAATGAGGTAGGGGTAGTTTTGCGTTTTGGCAAGTTTGTAAGGTCTACCTCGCCGGGTTTGCATTTTAAACTTCCCTTTGGCATTGAAAAGAATATTCCCGTAAAGGTAGAGTATGTATATAAAGAGGAGTTTGGTTTCAGAACAAGGTCTGCAGGGATAAGAACGGCTTATGACGAAAGAACATACTCTAAAGAATCCTTAATGCTTACAGGAGACTTAAATGTGCTGGATGTTGAATGGATTGTCCAGTATAAGAAGAAAGACCCTTTCTCTGTGCTTTTTCGCATAAGAAACATAAGAAAGACTTTAAGGGATTTATCAGAGTCGGTTATGCGCAAGATTGTCGGAGATTACACTTTTAATGAAGTATTAACCACTAAACGCAACGAGATAAATATTCTTGCCCAGCAGGAGCTTCAGAAAATATTAGACTCTTACAAGGCTGGCATTAAGATTCTTACGGTTAAACTTCAAGACGTTAATCCTCCTGACCCTGTCCAGCCTGCGTTCAATGAGGTAAACGAAGCAAAGCAGGAGAAAGAAAAGATGATTAATCAGGCCTGGGAGGTTTATAACCGTAGAATACCTGAAGCTAAAGGGCAAGCTTTAAAAATGGTAAAGGAAGCAGAGGGGTATGCCTTAGAGAAGGTAAATAGAGCCAAAGGTGACACTGAGAGATTCCTTCTTCTGCTTGGGGCTTATCAAAAGGCAAAAGATATTACCCGTAAACGTTTGTATCTAGAGAATATGAATGAAATTCTAAAAAGAGCGGGAAAAAAGTATATAATAGACAGCAAACAGAAAGGAATTTTACCTTTGTTGAGGTTGAACGATGAATAAGAGGAATATCTCCTTAACCTTATTTATAATTATTTTTATTGTGGTTATGATGGGTAACCCTTTTTATATTGTATATGAAGGCCAGCAGGCAATAATTACTCAGTTCGGTAAGCCCGTTGGTGAACCGATTACAGAGGCAGGATTAAAGTTAAAAGTTCCTTTTATCCAGAAAGTTCATTATTTTGAGGAGAGGATTTTAGAGTGGGATGGCTATCCCAGCCAGATCCCCACAAAAGACAAAAAGTATATATGGGTAGATACTACTGCACGTTGGAGAATAAAAGACCCTCTTAAGTTTTATCAGTCAGTTTATAACGAAAGAGGGGCATATGCCCGCCTGGATGATATTATTGATTCTGCGGTTAGAGATGTTGTTACATCGCATATGCTTATTGCTATAGTTCGTTCTTCTAACCGCATTATAAATGAACTGGAAAGCATACCGGATGAGGAGAAGAAGAAAGAAATCAGAGAATTTGGAGCATTGGACAGGATTACGACAGGGAGAGAAAAACTCAGGGAAGAGATTATTGCCCGTGCCAGAGAGCTTGTGCCAAGCTACGGCATCGAACTCATAGATGTGAGAGTAAAGCGGGTTAATTATATTGAAAATGTCAGAAGAAAAGTTTACGACCGTATGATTGCAGAACGTAAAAGGGCTGCTGAGAAATACCGCTCTGAAGGAAGGGGTGTGAGGGCAGAGATTGAAGGTAAAACAGAAAGAGAGCTTAAGCTGATACTTTCAGAAGCTTACAAGAAGTCTCAGAAAATAAAAGGAAAAGCTGACAGAGAGGCGACCAGTATTTACGCTGACGCCTATAGCCGGGATGAGGAGTTCTACTCTTTTCTCAAAGCACTTGAGACTTACAGAAATACCATAGACAACGACTCAACAATTATTCTCACTACCGATTCAGAATATTTTAAGTATTTAAAACAGCTGGATAATAAAGAGTAGTAAGTACTTGTAACCTATTGATATAAATAGTCTTATATAATTAGACCTTCTTTGCTGGCCATAAGAATATGGCATCAATTTCTCAAAATAATCCTTTCCCTTGAAAAATATAATAAAATATGTTATATTTTAAGGCTATTAAAAATAATAATTTTAGGGAGAAGGGAGGTAGAATGTGCCTCTCTTTTTTTATGGATAATAGTAAGATGAGGGTTTATCTACTTTTTTTGGGGATAATGGCTATAGTTACGTTTAGACTAGAGGCTTCGTTGAATCTTGCAGTGACTCCTTACGAAGGGATGTCGCTAAGGTTTGGAGAAGTCAACAGTGATTCTTATATAAACAAAGAGGTTAAAATACGTATTACTTCAACCGATGGAGTTCAGTACAGGCTAAGGCAGCGTCTCCTTGAGCCTGTAGTGAGTGATAAAGGAGAAATATTAAATGAAGGAGTTCTAAGTTTTTATACCGTGCGGGGAACCAATGCTGCTGGAAGTCTTTATCAGGATACTTTGCGGTCGCTCTCTACGCGTGACGAAATTCTTTATACTTCAAATACGGCAGGCGACAGTGATTCTTTCGTGGTTGTTTACTCTATAGACGGAAAGAAAATATCACAGAGGGGTAATTTTAGAGGAAAAATTTTATACACCCTTGAGTCTATAGGCGGGGCATCGTCTAAAACTTACATTTTAGATTTAAGTTTCAACGCTAATCCCAGTATTGATATTGCAATAGAAGCGCCTTCAGGCAAGACTGTAAGATTGGGGACAAGGTACGACTCAGAGTTAAAATCTTCCCTTAAGGTTAAATTAAATATTCCCTCTGAGAACAACATAAAGATTTACCAGGACTTAACCGAACCTTTAACTAAAGAAGACGGAACTGTCCTTGAGGATGGAGTAGTTAAGTTTTTTGTATCTGGTTTGGCTGAGGGCGAGTCTAATTATAAAAATTTATCTTCTCTGGCAAGAGGCAGAGCGTTAATATACTCTTCTGATGAAGGTAGCAGCGAGTTTTATATAAATTTCTCTGTCGATGAGGAACTTATAAAAGGTGTATCTGCAGGGTTATATAAGGGTAATTTGATTTACTATTTTGAAGGAGAAAATATTAACAAAACTATTCCTATCGGATTGGAAGTAGAGATAGCTAGAGTATTTGACATAAAGGTGACATCAGAAGAGGGCCTCTCTTTTTTAGGAGTAAAGCCAGACAACCCTCCGCAGGAGAAAGCAGTTAAAGTTGAAGTAAATACAAATATGAAGACGCCCTATCAGGTAATTCAAAGGATTGATACTCCTTTAACTGACGAAAAAGGGAATAAGATTCCAGAGAAGTTCTTCAGGATGAAAGTAGAGCTTCCCGGTGAGGATAAAGGCAAAACTGATTTTTTAAACTTTCAGCCTGCAGGAGTAGGGGATAAGGTTATATTTACTTCCAATGCCGAAGGAGACCCTGTTACTTTTGATATAATTTACCGTCTGGATGTTTCTTATGAGGTTGTTGCAGGCGATTACTCAACACAGGTTACTTATTTGCTTTCTGAAAAATAGCTTAAAAAGGAGGTGGTGGAATAATTGTTAATTAAAAAAGTCTTATGGTTTGTTTGTTTCTTGAAGGGATAATTGTAATAACAGGAGGTGAAAAAAGATGTTGAGCAGGTTTTTAAAAGCCACGGGTGTGTTTCTTATTACTTTTGGTATGCTGGGTTTAGCTTTTGCAGGAGACAGTGTTCAAAAATACATAAAGGCCCATATTGAGCCGCAGGATGGCCTCAATGTATCCATTCATAAAGTGGATGCTAATACTGGTATTTGGGGCGAGGAGCTTCAGGACATAGATTTTGGGACATTAACCTATGACCCTGATTTGGGGATATTTCTTCCTGACCACTACTGTGTTATGGATGTGGGTGTGCTTTCTAATGAAGCTAATTGGTCAGTAAGCCACACAGTAGACTCTTTTACTAATGGGACGGACGACTTAAACAAGAATGTAGTGGTAACTTTTGTAAAGACTGAAAAGGCTGATGTAAATAACGACGGAATTATTGAGGATGATGAAACCAAGGATACTAAACTCTATCAACTTAGTTATGCTAATAGCGTAAAATCTATTTCCAAATCTGAACTTTCTGGAGGATGGCTAAGAATCTACTACGGTATTGCTACAGGAGAAGTTGATCAGAATGGTAATAAGATTGAGCCAGCGGATACAAGCCCTGTAACCACAGACAAGTCATCAGGTGATTATATAGGAAAGATTACTATTACTCTTACTCCTTAAGCATTGTTAAGTAGTAAAAAGGCAGATGGATAGATTTCTTACGTTGATAGTAGTGGGGGTGTTTCTTCTTGGAGGAGGGGTTATTTTTGTAACCTCTTCTTTTGGGGAAGATTCTGTAAATGTAGGCATAAAAGCTACAGTCCCTGAGAGCCTTGAGCTTTCTTACTGGATACGGTGGTCTACTGGAGGTCAGGACCCTTATGAGTTTGGTTTCTCCGGAGACGCTACCTCTATTGATTTTGGCGAGTTAGAATGGAATGAGAATTTAGGAATCTGGCTGCCTGCCAAGTATTATACTGTTTTTCTTATTGCCCGCACTTCTGGCAGGCCTTACCAGATTAAGCAGACATCAACTGGCCTTGTAAGCGGAGATAATAACCTCAATAATAGTTTTATAATGGACCCTGATTACGAGGCTGATGATAAGTACAGTAATGGTGTAGCTCAGGGTGATATGCCTGCCGGTGATTCTTTAGGGGAAGCAGGCTTAGCAGCCGAAGGAGAAAGGATAATCTATGACAGCAATTCTGGTAAATCAAGAATAGTCCGTGTTTATTATGGTATTTCTACAGGAGAGCCGGGTACTCCGGGCGAACCTATAACAGGAGACCAACCCGCAGGTAACTACTCGGGGACTGTAGCTTTTACTCTTACTCTTAAATAATTATCTTAAAATATGTTATAATAATAATGATGAGGAAAATTACCCTTTTTATTGCTTTTTTGTTTTTGCTGAGTGTATCGGCTTTTTCTTTTAATATTGGGGTAAGTAACCCTAAGGTTAAGCTAAAGGTTTCTCCTGGAGAGGTAGTGACAGGTTCTATAAGGATAACTAATCCTTCCAGTAATGAGGTTAAAATAAAGGTTTATGTTGAGGATTTTAAATACGTTCCTCCTTACGATGGTTCCAAGAAGTTTCTAACCGCCGGGACTTTAGAGAATTCCTGTGCCAAGTGGATATCCTTTTCTCCTGTTGAGTTTAAGCTTCCCCCTTTTGGCAGAAGGAATGTAGAGTATTCTATTTCTGTTCCTTCTTCCGCCAGGGGAGGTTATTATGCAGTTATGTTCTTTGAGACAGCTTTAGGAGAGGTAGAAGAAAGTCCCGGCAGCCGATTGTTTGTTTTGGGAAGGATTGGGTCACTTTTTCTTATTGAGACCGAGGATAGTATAAAGAAGGCTGATATAGATAGTATTGAAGTAGAAGGCAGTTCAATTAAAGGAATTATTAGTAATACCGGTGATGTTTTTATTAATGCAAAGGGTACTTATTTTGTTATGGACAGCGAGGGAATGATTTATGACAGAGGAAAAATAAAAGATTTGTTTCTTTTTCCTGGCGATAAAGCTGATTTTGCCTTGAGCCTTTCTAATGAAAGGATACCAAGAGGAAGTTATACGCTAATATGCAATTTTGATTTAGAAGACGGCGATGTTGCTGTTAAAGAGGTAGATTTTATGAAAAAACAAGACAATTCAATTGAAATATCAGCTGTAAGGGATTGATGAATACAAAATTATTATGCTTAGAAGAAGCATCTTTATTTTTATGCTGCTTTCTTTATTGTTTTCTTGCCTTTCTGTTTATCCTCAGTATTATCTTTCCTATGATTATGTTATTGATTTAGCCTTTGAGGCTATAAAGAACAATGACCTTGATAATGCCCTCTATTATTTTCGTATTGCTCAAATTTTAAAGCCACACGCAGAAGAACCCATATTTTATATCAATCTTATAAAAAGAATAAAAGAAGGAAAAATCGAAGAAGTTACCCCTGCTGAGATTTCTTCTTTGCCTGTTGTATCCGGGAAAGTATCTAAAAAAGAGCCATATGAGCAAGTTAAGCCTGAGAAAATAGAGAAAGAGGAAGTTTTAGAGCTTTCTAAGGAGGTAAAAAGGAGAAAGGGCAAGGAAGAATTAACACGAAAGAGAAAGAAGAGTATAGAAAAAACATTATCTCTATGGGAAAAAATTACAAAGAGAAAACCTCTTAAGGCCCCTAAACCATCCTCAAGGATAACCTCAAAGGAGCAAGGGGAAGAAATGCCCCCAGAGAAAAAAGAGGCAGTTTCTTACAGGAAAGAGATTAAAGAGGCTAAACTGGTTTCTCCTGGCAAGTATATCCCTTCTAAAAAAATAGCTAAAATTACCAAAAAAAGGACTCTTTATCTTACGGATGAGTTATTTTCTATTCAGCCCAATACTACTATTCAGATAGCAATTAACGAAGCGTTAATCATGGAAGGGAGAAGCATAAAACGTTATCTTGTTGTTGATAGGAGAGTTATTAATGTAGAACGCATAGATGATAAAAGGATAAAGATTATTGCGAAAAACATTGGCGTAACTTTCTTGCATGTATGGGAGGAAGACAGAAGATGGACATTTAACGTAAAAGTTGCCTTTCCTATTTTTGTTTCCCCTGAAGAAGAAAGAAAGCTGGTTTATTATAGCGAGCCTTTTAAGTTTCTCTACAATACCCAATGGCGTAGTTATTATAAAGGAAGACGTTTGGGAACAATGGACAGAAGTGTGTTGAGTTTTGACCAGTGGCTGGGGTTCTATGGTGAAAGTCCCTATGGTGTGTTTGACGGTTCTTTAAGGCTGGCTAAGTATGGTAACAAAACAGAGCTTACCAATTATACTTTAGGTTTAACTGATGGAAATGCTTTTGGGTTTAAAGATTTTAATATAAGAGTTTTTGATATATATAAAGGGTTTTCTCCGCTTTCTTATCCTGGCGAGCTTATTAAGGGTATTTTATGGGAGTCATACGCTTTTAACAAGAAGGTAAGTTATTCCGTAATCTGGGGCAAAGAACGGGAAGGTGCTTATGGGTATATCACTCCCGGTGTGCTTACAGAAAGGAAGTCTTATATAGAGGGCGTGCATCTTACGTTTTTCCCCCTGGAAAACACCCGTTATTCGTTTAATTATGCAAGAGGGTATGGCAATGGAAGAGAGGACTATTTAAAAGATAGAGTATATTCATTTGGGGTTGGATATAGCAAAAATGACAGACATATAACGTCAGAGATTGCTTATAATGAGGATTCCGTAGCTGCTACTGTAAATTCTTCTTTTAATATTGGTAAGGCAAGATTCGGTATTAATTTTAGGGATATAGAGAAAAACTTTACTACAATTACAGGAAGGCCAGCCAATCAAGGAGAGATAGGTGCACTTTTAACTATGAGCATGGATTTTTCTAATAATACCCATTTAAGTACATCGTTAGATATTTACCGTGATAGATACATGTTTAACCCTTCTAAGAAAAGAAAGCCAAATTTTGACTGGCAATTTAACATCAACAAGATGTTTTCGGATAATTCTTCTTTATCTACAAATATCTACTATACCAATGATCCTGGCCTTTCTTTTCCCCGCCGGTATTTAAGCATAAGAACCAACTATTCTAAAAGCATTAAGTTGCTCAACAACAAAAGGTTGTCTTTCTTTATAGGACCATCATATCAAAGAAGCAGAAATCCTTTATCAAAATCGTCTGATTATGATATTTACAATATATTCAGTGGCCTGAGGTATTATCTTACCAGTGACTTATCTTATTACATCAATTATACCTATGGATGGCTTACAGAAAGAATAGATGGCTCTAAGTCTTCCCCTTTTGTATGGGAGACAGGAATAGATTACTACAAAAAGTTTAATCCGCGCTGGAGAGGGAATTTCAGGTTTTATTATAGAGATGAAGAGGATACCACTTCAACTCATAGCTTCTTAGCCGGGGAAGATAGTATTGAAGGGTCTTTGCGGCTTACTTATAGTCCTACCTCTAATGTAGAATTTTTTATTGATGGAAGGGTGCGGAATGTATGGGCAGAGGAAGCTGGCACCCAGAAGTATATCGAAGGAGAGATAAGGTTAGGATTAAAAAGTACATTTGACTTACCTTTTAGTTTTAGCCCCAAAGGAAAAATTTCTGGA
>Ga0180301_10003756_pt1 | contig 11821 bp, 10 predicted proteins | sample GuaBasSediGuay16_FD_121797 | JGI IMG/M metagenome (GOLD analysis project Ga0180301, IMG submission 121797) | Subseafloor sediment microbial communities from Guaymas Basin, Gulf of California, Mexico - Guay16, Core 4569-2, 12-15 cm | ecosystem: Environmental > Aquatic > Marine > Hydrothermal...
CAACAACATTCTCTTCCGAACCGTCCGCCAATTTTACTTTCTTGATTTCATAATGTTTTAATCCTCGAATCAACTTTAACCTAAATCTAATAAGAATTTCTTGAAGAGTATCCATACCTGAAATTATTAGGAAACTTCAAATAAATTAAAAGGTATATTTCTCGTTCACAATAAAGACTTTCCCCTGTTGCTTTTAATATAATTGTACCCCAGTAATGCTTCGTGTTGCTAAACCTTCTTTTATGTCATTCCAAAAATCTTCCCAATTTTTTCTATCCTATGCATAATTTCTTTGATAGTCAGGTACTCTAAATACTTTAACAGCAAATAGCTCGTATATATTCTTTGCCTGAGAACTCGGTTTTACACTCAAGCTTCTTACTTTTATCATTCTTTAACAAAATTATTAAGATTTAACATTTCTTTATCGATATCCTTTTTAGAATCATAAAAAAATCTTAAAAATAAACTCCTCAAAATCAGCGCACCTAAACTTAGAAACTATGGAACATCAAGAAAAGAATGAGGAGGTACCATCGTATAAGGGATTGTAATTAGTAAACAGAAATTAAAAAGCATACGAACCAAAAACGTACTGTTTAAGCTAGCTCTATTTTAATGGATAAGAACATGTAACAAATCATTTTAAATGTATGAAGGAAAATTTTTAATGTTTATGGGATAAGTCCGACTGTATGTCCAAACTTGTGGCAGAACTATTTACTGGGTTAAGTCTTGGATGTTTAGGGGCAGAAGAAAAATGATCGTCGGGAGTATTTTACTAATTGATTTGGGATTAATTTGGCTAACTCCTAAATCTAAGTGAAAGGAAAAAGGAGAAAAGAAGTTAGATGTTTACCTTAAAACCTAAGTTAAATTATAATATGCTGATAGCATATGCTTTACGTAACCTGCTAACCAGTTCCGTTTAATTGAATTCTTAAACTTTTCAATCCGCAAGTTTTGTAATACTGCTCCATAAGCCCTTCAGCTCGAGAAGAGATATAGACTGTGAACTTTTTGAAGTTAACAGCCTTACCTTTTAGTAAGCCCCCTAACTATCCCTAGTTATTTTTTTAATGGTGTAATACTTATTGTTCCATCAGGTTTAACTTTAATTCGCATTTCACAGGATTTTTTATATGGGAATTGGGAGTCTCTCGCTATCTCTAACGGTATATATATCAGAGCTTTCTTAGGTCTATCTCCATCTTGAATTATTATTCTACATTTTCCTTCGAGAACCATGTTGCGGTACCTCAAAAGAAACTTTTCAAGTAACCTTTATATATCTTGATATATACGTTACTTATAGAGTTACTTAAAAAGATACTTAAGAGGTATCTATATGCGTAACTATAAAAATCCCACCTCTTTAAACAACATCAAAACATTAAGTAGACAATCCGGCAAATCCATGCTTTCAGTTATTAAAGTTCTCTCCAACATCTCATGCGAAAAGAAAATAAAACATTATTTAAAAGATACTTCATCTTTAGAGTATTCTCAACAAAAGGTAGAATTATACTATCGTCAAAAAAGTAAGTTCGCTCAGATTAAGATTCTGGATAACCTTAAGACCAGGTTAATAGGGGAAGGTATTGAAGCCACCTTTCTAACTGAGTTTTCAACTATTATTGGCAGATATGATATAATCATAGTTGGAGGGTTAGGGAAGGCTGTTAGGATTGAAATAAAGGCAGGTTTTGGAATTAATTTAAAACAGCTTGACCGCTATTTATTGTGGCATATTCCACTTATTTTGGTTAGAATTCCTACTGGCAATGTAATAAGAATAGACCCTAAACAGCTAAAGCCTTATATCTTATTTTCGCTAAGGGGATTAGAAGCTAAGGCCGAGCGTTTGCTTTCTGGCAGGATTTATACGGTACCGGGTTTTGATTGTTGGTCTTGCACTTGTTTTGAATGTCCATATAATAAAGGTAGATTGCAGAATAGTCTTAAAAGGTTGTCAGATGAAGAATTTGAGGAAGATTTAATGTTATTTTTCAAAAATCTTCCTTATGTTGCTGAGAAAGTTGCAAAGTTAGTAATTGAAGAGCTTAAGCTACCTTCTCAAAGGCAAAAATCTTCAACCACGGAGGATTTGCAAATTGTTGAAAAGCATTATAGCTAAAAATCTTTCGTTTAACGAGTGTCTAAGTTTACTTCCATGCAACAGGAGTAAGGGGGAAGATTTAGAGTATTTCAAGTTTTTAAGAGTGAATGATTGGCATAGTGAATATCGTTCTGTTGAGAATCTTTTGCTTCATCTTTCGAGGAGGAGTAGGAGTGAGGGGTCTAGGAGGCTTTACCTCTGGCATCTTTACAGGTTTTGCCAGTATGCTGGTAGGGAGCCTGATGAGCTTATAAGGCTTCGAAGAAACCATGCAGAAAGACTCATCCAAAGTTACGCGGACAGCCTAAAAGATAGATCACCAAGGTACGCCAACCTCGCAATAAGCATTCTAAAAACCTTCTACGAAGTTAACGGATTCAAGCGTGCAAAAGCCCTAGAGCTGGAAACATACCATGTGCCACGCCGCTTCAGAATACTGCCCGAATATATTCCAACTAAGTCAGAAATTTATAGAATGGCTGATTCGGTATGCTCTCTCCGGGACAGAGCCATAATCCTAACCCTATTTAGTACTGGATTGCGGAATTCAACCTTAAGGGCACTACGATACCGCGATGTCGAAAAGGAGTTAGAAGAAGGGCGAGCTAACCTGCTTATTCCAGTTTATCCTGAAATGAAGGAACTAGTACCTACAGCCTGTAAAGGAGGAATTACCTACTACACCTTCACCTGTGAAGAAGCAACCGAAGCCATTAAGCTCTACCTAAAATGGAGGGAAGAAAGATATGGTGGAATCGAGGAAGACGAACCACTATTCTGCACAGAATATAATCAGATACCCAGACATATGAGAAGGTGGAGACCTCTCACGGCTAGGGAGCTTCAAATCCTAGTTAAAGAGGCGGCTAAGAGGGCTGGGATAAGGCAGTGGAGGGCTATTCATCCCCATTGCTTGCGGAAGGCCTATGAAACCGTTCTCCACAGCACATTAATAGACGGTGGAAACCTAGACGTAAAGATTCAAGAGTTCTTCATGGGCCACATTCTGCCCGGAAGTCAAGATAATTACTTTGACAGCTCTAAGGTTGAATATCTCCGAACCCAATATTCTAGACTAAACTTTGGAAGACCAGTTGTAGAGAATAAGTTTAAAGTTCTTAAAGTTGCTGTAGCTAGAGCCTTCGAGGGCACGGACATAGACCCAGAGAAAGTAATTGAAGAATATGTCCTATCCAAGTACAACCTCACACCTGAAACCCTACGTCAAGTAGTAGGGGTGAACTAAACTTGAAGTTTAAGGTTCGCCCGGAGCACCAAAATCAAGGTTTTCTCTATTTTTTAAAGACTTGAGATAGTGCTAAAATTGGTTTAAGCTGAAGCAGTATAAACGGATAAGCTCGCGATATTCTAAAAGCTAAACATTTCTCTTCTTAAACTTAAATAGCCAAAATATAAGTAGAGAAATAGAAATATTAGGATTTAGAAATTCACTGAAACAAGCGGAAGGATTCATTTGGTAGACAAAATAGGTAGCGAAGTTTTCAGGAAAAGAAAAGGGTTATTACCAACTAAAGTGGTTGCCAAATCAGGAATTCCACTTCCTCCTTTTGATGTTCGCCTAAAGATGAAGTGGGAAAATGAGAGGAAACAAAAACTTAGCGATGAAGAGTTTAGAGAACTATTAAAGAAAGAGCTTCTAAGTTGGGCTGAACGTTACAACAAGGAAGAAGGAACAACCTATGATTTGAAAACTGAAAAAGAAATTGGTGATAGGCTTAGATTTAAACTTGAGTTATCTAAGGAAGATTTAAAGGAAATTGTTAGGTGGAAATTTCAGGAGAATAGACTAAAGGGAAGAAGGCTAAAGGTTTTGAGGATGCTTGAAAATGTTGACGATACGCTTATTAAGAATATCTCCAGAAAAGCTTTAACAGCTCAAAGCGACTATGAACGCATTCACCTCTTAAGGACGATTCATGGAGTAGGTTTAGCACTGGCAAGCGTTATTCTAACATTCTACGACCCTAAAAATTATGGAGTATTTGATACACATGTATGGCGAGAGCTGTTTGGTAAAGAGCCAAAAGGACTGTTTAATAATCCTGCTTATCTTTTCAGAGTCTTATTAGAATTAAGGAGAATAGCAAAGAATGTTGGATTAGACGTTAGAACTGTCGAAAAAGCGTTATTCAAAAGAAATTTAGAATTACAAACCGAAAAATTCTTGTAAATCTAACTTAAGTAAAGCTTGATAAAGCTTAAAAGTCTGAGCTTCAGGTGGCAGCTCCCAATTCAACTTGACTCTAGAACCTATAATAGAGCATCCACAAGGTTTGTTGTGTTTTTAAAGGTTTTCTGTTTTCAAAAAACTTATAATGTTTTGTTGAGGTTAGATGTCGGTGGACCATGATGGAGGCTGGTAAGTTACCTTTACTTGGTGAGAAGGCTCCAAGTTTTGAGGCTCAAACAACCAAGGGTAAGCTAAGTTTTCCTGAGGATTATAAGGGTAAATGGGTTGTGTTTTTCTCCCATCCAGCAGATTTTACACCAGTTTGCACAACAGAGTTTGTTGCCTTCCAGAAACGTTATGAAGAGTTTAAAAAGCTTAACTGTGAGCTTGTAGGTTTAAGTATAGACCAAGTTTATAGCCATATAAAATGGGTTGAATGGATAAGGGATAAACTAAACGTAGAGATAAAGTTTCCGATAGTTGCTGATGATACTGGTAGAATTTCAACCTTATATGGGATGATTCATCCTAGTAAGGGGACAAACACCGTCAGAACAGTTTTTATCATCGATCCTGAGGGTGTTGTTAGGGTTATACTTTATTATCCTCAGGAGGTTGGAAGAAACATGGATGAAATTTTAAGGATTGTTAGGGCTCTTCAGATTTCTGATGGTGAGAGTGTGCTATTCCTGCAAACTGGCCCAACAATGAGCTTATAGGTGATAATGTTATAATCCCTCCAGCCTCAGATGAGGAAACTGCAAAAGAAAGGCTTAAAAAGGCTGAGACGGGGGAAATAGAACGTTTTGACTGGTGGTTCTGCCATAAAAAATCTTCTAGATGAAAAGGTTTTGACTGAGAAAATGCAGGTTTTAGGTGTAATATATGCGGAAACATTGTTGAAGTTTTTACGTTTTTGGATAAGTTTTTGAGTTTTAAACCTAGCCAAAAAATTTTTCTTTATTCTCCAATTTCTTTTAGTAGGTCTTCAAAACGTTCTATTACGTCTGTTGTTACTTCCTCTATGTGTTTTTGAAGCCAGTTTTCAGGTTGTTTTTGTTTTTCAAGTCTTTTTATGTGTAGGATGCATAGGCTTGCTTTTAGGGTTATAACACCTAAAACTCTGTCATCTTCAACAACCAAAATTCTTCTAATGTTTTTTTCAGCCATTATTTTTAATGCTTCTCTTAAAGGTGTTTCAGGTGAAACTTTTATTATTGGTGTTGACATAATCTCCCTAAGTTTAACCTTTGAAGGGTCAAACTTTTTTAAAACAACCTTATAAAGTATATCTCTCTCAGTGATAACCCCAACAGGTTTTTCTCCTTCAGTTATGATTGCAGAATCAACACCTTTTTCAGCCATACATTCAACAGCATCCAAAACCGTTTTTTCAGAGTCTATAAGGCAGAAGGATTTACTCATAAATTCTTGGGCAGGTTTATCTAAAGGATTCAAAATAAAACTCCCCCACCTAGAAAGGTTACTCTACCACCTCTTTTAAACGTTGAACCACAAACCCTTTTTCAAGCGAAAGCAGGAAGGGTGCAAGTCTTGGACCAAACCTTTTACCCAAAAATATTAGGTAGAAAGCTTCAAAAATTTTTGGACCTATACCCAAACTTTTACCTATTTCAAAAACCTCAAATTGGAGGCTTTCCTCATCCCAATCTTTCTCCTCAAACTTTTCTAGGAAAATTTTAAGAGCCTCTTTTTGTTTCCCACTAAGCTTTTCTTTAATCTCCCCAGAAACCTTTTCTGTCAACCTTATTTTTAGCTCGTTTGGCGCATAGTTTTCAACCCAATATTCAGCCATCTTTAATCTTTCTTTAACAGCCAAAACCTCTTCTGGTTTTAGTTTTTCCTTTCCATAAAGCTTTTTTAAAATTGTAAGACTTTTCCCCAAAACCTTATCTTCTCCAAGTAGGGGTGTTAACTGAACCATTATCACAGCAAACCTATAGGGTAGCCTAACAGGAAGCTCTTCAGGAGTCTTATCTGGTATTGAAAGTGGATAAACAATTTTTGCTGTTAACTCTTCAAGCTGGTTTGATGGTTTTTCAACACCAAAATAGATTTTTTCTGTTTTTTCAAACTCGTCTATAAGCTGTAAAAGCCTTTCAGGTGCAAAATTTATGTGTTTTCTAGGCTCCTCCCTAAGGATTAGATACCTATAAACCTCTGGTGGTGCAACAGAAAGCCACTCTGAAAAAGTAAAAGATATTCCTTTATGGGTTTTCATAGCCTTTTCCCCAAGCAAAACCCACTCGTAGGGGATACGGTAGGGTCCCTTCCACCCAAAAACCCTGCTTACAATTTGTTCTCCTGTATCGTAGGCTCCACCCTTAACACAATGGTCTTTACCTGCAGGCTCACAGCTAACCTTAAAAATAGCCCATTTAGCAGGCCAATCTATTCTCCACCTAAGTTTTACAGGCCAATCCTTAACTTTTACCTCTCCTTTATGGTTGCATTCTGCGCATTCGTAGGTTAGGCTGTCTGTTTTAGGCTCCCACCCTAAAACTTTTGTTGGTTTAAGTTTTCCACAGTTTTCACATAAAACAAGGCATGGATACCATTCTTCCATCTCCTTTTTAAATTTTTCAAGTTGGTTTTGTTGGAGGGTTGGACCTACAACCTCAACCATTATTTTTCTTAGATCCTCAACCCTGTTTAAGGCTAAACGGATAAGATTTTTCATTTCTTGGGTTTGGTAAAGCTTATGAGACCAAATAATTTTTGGATGTAAACCAAACTCTGGAAAGGTTTTTATAAGCTCTTGTGCATAATGGAAACTCCAGCTTTCACAATGGTTGTAGGGGCATGGAACCATATACATGGGTTTACCTAAAAACTCTTTATGGGATGAAAATTCTTTAGGTATGTTTGGAGGAAAACTTTTAAGCGAATCAAAATCGTCAACAAAAAACAAAAACTCTGTTTTTCTCCCTCTCTCCCTTAAAATCCTCTCAAAAACACTACAATAGATAAGCTCCCTACCAACACCAACATGGATAGGTCCACTTGGAGTTTTAGCTGTACTAAAAACTATTTTTTCATCATCCCTTTTTTCAAGCTCACAAACTATCCTACCAATCCAGTGTCTCTCAAAATCCTTAAAGTCAACAGTCATACCAACAAACACCAACAAAAAAATTGATTAAACAAACCTAAATAAACCTATAAGAAACCAACACCCAAACAAAAAATTTTAAGTAAATTAAAATCCTCAACAAAAATGTGGTTAAACAACCAGATAGTTTTCTAGGGCCCGTCGTCTAGAGGCTAAAAATTTAGCCGGAAAATCAGGATTAGGACACCGATAGGCTAAAACCTAGTGGAAGCCTGCGGAGCCGGAAGTCAGGGGTTCAAATCCCCTCGGGCCCGCCAACCCAGACGTGAATTTATACCATCCTCCCTTTTCCTTTTTGAAGGTTAACTTAATCCAACTTAGACCATCAACTCTTCTTTTTGTTGTTTTCAAGTTTTTGGGGGTTGGTTTTTTTGAGTTTTGAAAGGTTTAAGGTTTATGTTGTTAGTTTGGGTGGGGAGTATACGCTTAAAGGAGATGTTCATGTTACGCTTGAGGCTGAAAGTTTGGGTAAGTGGGGTTTTAAGGCTAAGCTTGAATTTATGGTTGAAGCTGAAGACTTGTCTAAGGCTTTAGCCTATATTTTGAGTTCCCTTGAGTCTGGGAAGCTTATCTTGAAATATGTTGAGGAGAGAGAGGAGGGTGAAAAAGAGGTTTGAGTAGCCAAGAAGAGGTTTTAGCCCAAGAATATGCGGAAAAAACAGGGGCCTCCTACCAAGAGGTTTTAAAGACAATTAGAACTGTTCCTGGAGCAAAAAAAGCCATAGCAAAATTCTTAGGAGAAAAGCTTGAAGAGCCTAAACCCCAACCTCAACCTAAAACTGAAACCGAGCCTATAACTGTAACTGTTTCTTCAACAGGAACACCAGCCTACTATGGTCCATCTAAAGCTGTAAAGCAAGCCTTCAAATCTGGGAAACTTGGAGAAGCCATAAAGCAGGTTCAAAAGAAGACGGGAAAAGCAACCATCCAATATACGGTTGGTTTACAACGAGGGAAGCCTGTTGTAACCTATGGGATCATAAAGCCAACAGGTAAAACGATTGTAGCCTATGAAAAGAAGGTTGCTCCACAAAAAGAACTTAAAACCTTTCTCATAGGTTTCCAAGAGCCAAAATTAACGATTCAAGGGAAAAGCGTAATTTTAACCTACAAAGAGAAAAACGAACAAGATGTAGCCAAGCAGGTTGGAGAAATAAAAAATGTAGCCAAACAGGTAGATTCACCTATTCAAAAGAAAAAGGAAACGGAAACCTACATTCGACCTCCAGACCTTCTCATAAGTGAAAACCTGAAAGAAACAGAGAAAAACCTTGAAGAAACAACAAAAACAGTTGTTGGAGAAGAACCTGAAACAAAATCTTTTTTTGAACAACTTGGGGAAGGATTCACAGGATATTTTAGAAGCTTCATACCCTCAAAAGTTGAGGTTTCCCTTGGAGAAGAGCCTCCAACCCAACCTCCACTACACATGACAAGAACAAGGCTATACGTTCAACCTAAAGGCGAACCACCAAAACTAAACATAGAGTTTCCACATGTCCCAACTTTGACTGGTGAACTTTTCCGTGGTGTTCCACCGTTAGGTTTGAGAGCTTTAAGGCTGATTGAAGGCAAACCTCCAGCCGGAATGACACCAACCATGAAATGGATGCTTGAAAAGGCCCCAGGATATGCTGTGGGTTCAGCCTTAGCCGAAGCCACATTTTTCTTGGCTCTATGGAAGGGTCCAAATTTGATTGGAAAAGTTTTAGGCAGACTCCGTAAAGTTGAACCTATTGAAAAAACGTTAGTTTCAACAAGCAGGTGGACCCAAAGAAGCTATGAGACTTTTGAGGTTGGTTGGGGAAAACCTAAACCTTCAACTTTAACCTATGAGTTTAGAGGAGGAGATTTCCCTTCTCGATATATGGTTGACTTGGGTTACGGTGGATATGGTGGAGGCTCAGTTGGAACCCTCACCCAACAAATCACCTACCTTGAAAAGCCTCCAACCCTAGCAAAACTAAAACTTAAACATTTATGGGAAGACCTGGAAAAGGGAGTTGCACCAATCCATGTTCACGTTCCAGCAGAAATCACAAAAGGAAAATATGGTGACTATGACACCTTCATAGGTTTTGAGGCAGCAGAATATTTGAAAACCTATCTTGAAGTTAGAAAACTTGGAACAATCAAAATTCCACCAGAAAACCTAACACCTGAATCATCAGTCATAAGAGATGAAACAAGAAAAGAAATCAAACATATAAGTGAAAAACAAATCAGAATGACAGTTCATAACTTGTATTTGAAGGCTGGCTTGATTCAAGCTGGACCATGGAGACTACATCCACTAAGAACCCACAGCCTAAGAAAATTCTTCAGAACACAACTTGTAAGCAGAGGAATCCCAACAGACTATGTAGAATATCGGATGGGCCACAAAACCTCAACCTACATGGATGTAAAAAGCAAAGGAATAGAATTCATGAGAAACCTATACGCATCAGCAAACCTAACAATTAGAAGCTCAACAAAAACAAGCAAACTAGAAATCCTAAAAACAATAGTTAGAAGCTTAGGAATGGATCCTGAAAAAGTCTTAGTCAGAGAAGCCTTAACCCAACCACACAGAACAATCATAACCCAAGAAGACCAAATCAAAATCCTAAACAAAACATTAAAAGAACTCCTAAGACATGAAATACTTGGAGAAGGAAAAAATGTGGTATAAATTCACGTCTAGAAAGCCGATTCCCCTCGGGCCCGTCAACCGTCAACAATTATTATGGAAAGGTGTAGAAAAATAGGGTTAACGAAGCCTAGTGTTTTTGTTGAACTAATGGTAGGGAAAGTTTAAATTTTCCCATACTATTCTGAGTAAGCTTTTTATATTTTTGGATATTACTTTTTAGAGGAAAAGTATTATTTGGTTTTAACAATGAACATTCTTATTTGTGGAAAGGGTGGCTGTGGAAAAAGTGTTGTAACAACCCTTTTAGCAAAACGGTTTTCTGAAAAAAATTTTAAGGTTTTTGTTGTTGATGCTGACGGCTCAAATTTAGGTTTAAAGCTGATGCTTGGTATGGATGAGCCGAAATCCACGCTTTTAGATTCTCTTGGTGGTAGAAGAAATGTGGCTATGAAAATAGCTAAAGGTCTTAAAAAACACTATTTAACAGGTAGATATGTTTTTAATAGTCTTGGTTTAATACGTTTAAGCACAGTTTTATCCTCAAACGGTAAAATAACTTTCCTACAGCTTGATAAGATTATGGTTGGTGGTGAGGGGTGTTTTTGTTCAGCCCAAGTAGTGCTTGAAACGTTTTTAGCTAACACATCAAAACATGGAAAACATATTGTTTTGGTTGATATGGGTGCTGGTGTAGAATTTTTGGGTAGAGGCTTAAACAAAAACCTTGTGGACATAGTTTTGGCTGTAGTAGACCCAACATGGGACTCTATCGAGTTAACGGTAAGAACCCATAGGATGCTTATGGAGCTTGGCTGTATGGAGCTTTACGCAGTCCTAAACAAAATTCATAGTGTGGGTGTTGAAGACTTTTTAACTGTTGAGCTTAAAAAGCATGGGGTTAAGGTTTTAGGTAGTATTTCTTATGATCCGTTAATCCAAATTTCAACTATGGAGGGTTTTCCTTTAAAGACAAGTATAGCGGAAAGGGATATAGAGAAAATTTGTGAAAAAATTGCTGAAAGGTTTTTAGGGGGAAGATAGGCTTTGAAAATTCTCTTGGAAAAACCTAAGGTTGATTCTACTCCACTGTTTAGGCTTTTAAACCATTCTTTGGATGGTTTAAGATGCTATTACACCCTAATCTCAGCCTTAAAACTAAACATTTTTGAATATTTAAAAACACCAAAAACCTTGGATAGGCTGTCAAAGGAGTGTGGATGTGATGAAAAGCTTCTCCCAATTTTTTGTGGGGTTTTGTGTAGGCTTGGGTTGGTTTTAAGGGATGGAGAAAAATATGTTGCTTCCCCCCTAGCCAAAACCTATCTTACAAAAAACTCTCCCTTCTCCCAAAAATTCTATGTGGAAGATACTGTTAGAAATGTTGATTTATGGGTGAATCTGCCAAAAATTTTAAAGAAGGGTCCTGTTAGGCTTAAAGCAGACAGGTTTTTTAGGGAGAGGGCTATCCGTATAATGGCTCAACATGCTCTCTGTGGGGAGCTACAAAAGACTGTTGAGATAGTTTCAGGTCTACCAGAATTTATGGAGGCTAGAAAGCTTCTTGATTTGGGTGGTGGTCATGGTCTTTACTCTATTGCATTCACAAAAATAAACCCAAAGCTAAAAGCATATGTTTTTGACCTTCCAAAAGTAACAGAAAAAACTAGGCGATATATTCGGATGTTTAAGGCTAGAAGGGTTTATACTATTTCTGGAAACTTTTTTAAGGATGATTTTGGAGAC
>Ga0180301_10003757_pt1 | contig 11819 bp, 9 predicted proteins | sample GuaBasSediGuay16_FD_121797 | JGI IMG/M metagenome (GOLD analysis project Ga0180301, IMG submission 121797) | Subseafloor sediment microbial communities from Guaymas Basin, Gulf of California, Mexico - Guay16, Core 4569-2, 12-15 cm | ecosystem: Environmental > Aquatic > Marine > Hydrothermal...
AGGATTGAAGCATGGAAACAATAATAAAATAACATTATTTAAAATCCTCCTAGTCTCCTCATCATCACCCACAGCCAACTCATAAGCCAACTCCACAGCCATCTGAGTACCACCAACCTCAGTGGCGTGAAGGCTGTTGCTTATCGCAAAGATAACCTTACCTTCTCTAATCAGCTTTTCAACTTCCTCTCTGCTTAAACCTCTTGGATCTGCAATCTTTCTCGAAATTTCTTTGTATTTTTCTAGGTTTTTCATGTTTTCCGGCGAAGTAATATATACTAGTAGAAATGGATTTCCCTCAGTGGTCTCCCCCAAAACCTCAACCCTAACCCTATCAGACCTCTCACCAAGAACCCTAAAATACTCCACAATCCTATCCCATCTAGCAAGCCTACAATCCTCACCAATCTCAAAACCAAAAAACTCCCTAGGCGACGGTATTTCATTCACCAATTAAAACACCTGGAATATTTAGAAAAAGTGAAAGTTTTAACATTTTCCATTAGGAAGATTTAAGAAAGCATTACTTAGTATGGGGAAACGTAACATTTTATTATGTTTTTAAATTTAATTTCTAATTGATGAAGATGCATAATAGATTGGAAGGAAAAGCTGGATCGAAGATCTTTCTAGCAGTAATTTCAGTTATGCTTTTAATTTCCATAGTTGAAAATGTTCCCATAGTTAAATCACAAGTCGGTGAATTAACATTTTACGCCGATACCGTTAAGTTTCCTACTCCAGGAGTACCGGAACCAGTATTAGATGGAGGAATCTTCAACGTTACAGTTAAAATGGATTCTAATGTTCAATGGCTAAATGCAACCATATATAATGATTTTGAAGAGGCAACTGCAAATTTGATGGAAGAACACTTTTCACCTGAGAGAAATCTTTGGACATTAAGTTTTAAACTTCCCAGCGGACTTGGAGAGGGAGCCTATAGCCTCAACTTGACATATATGGATGAAGGATTGGAACATATATTAACTCAGCCTAGAAGTCTATGGGTCTTGCCTAAAGATCCTGTTGAGCTCACTATTCTAGCATGCGGAGATGTTAAACCTGAAGGATTACCTTACTGGAGGGAGATGGTCAAAGAGGCAAATCTAATAGATCCAGACTTAATAGTGTTTCTAGGCGATCTAGTTAATGTTCCAAATATACGGTCAGAATGGCTTGGATTTTTAGAACCATTCCTTCTCATAAAAGATCCAACCTTTGTTATACCGGGAAACCATGAATACTCCGATGTGGGAGAGGCTGAATTCTATGAAAGAATTATTGGACCTGTAAACTATACGGTTACTTTTGGAAACTTCCTTTTAGTCGGTCTTGACACCGACCTTCACGGATGGATAAGAATGGATAGGTTACACTGGTTGGAAAGTGTTTTGAAGAAAAATATGAATAAAACTAAGATAATCTTCTTCCATCATCCACTTTTCGATCCGAAAATTAAAGGTAAAGTGAATAGCATTATAAATATCGATTCATGGGAGGATTTCGATAAACTTTTACAGCAGGGATATATATATTCAGAGGCTGGAAGCTGGATTGACCATCCAGAGGAAGCTAAGGAACTTTTCAGACTTATAATTCAATATGATGTGCGATTAATAATGTCAGAGCATATACATACCGATCTTAACGTGATAGTAAGAGATCAAAGTACAGGTAAGAAGCATTACTTCATCTCTCCAGCAGCATTAGCCTATGATATACCTGACTATGATCTAAGAGGATTCAAACTTATTGAGATCTATGCAAATGGAACTTTGAATGAGAACACGCTATATTATCCTGGAACCGGAATCTTCAAGTATCCAAATTCAATACCCATTGATAGCGGATGCACCGTCAATTATAGGCCGAAGAAACCATATAAAATAGGCTTCATAGAATACTATTATAATGGAAAAAATCATGTAAAAAGTTTCCATTTGAAGAATCAGCTAAATATTACTGTGAAGAATCCTAGAGTGATCTTTAATCTTCCATCAGACATTTCAATTGAAGATTACAATTGGCATCCCTTCAAACCGGCTTACACATATATTCAGAAGAATGGAAAATATTATATTAAACTTGAGAATTTAACGTTGAATCCCAATGATAATATATGGTTTACAGTTGAATCCATCCAAGACATCGATAAGCCATCCATAAAGTTCACTGATCTTCTCGGAAAAATAAATCCGGGAGAATGGTTGAAGTTTAAAGTTGTAGCTCGAGATGAAGGATGGGGAGTAAAAGATGTTAAAGTTGAATATTCAGTTGATGGTGAATGGGTTAAACCTCAACTGATGGATCTTTCATCATTTGACGATAAAACTGTGACATATACTGTTTGGATTAAGGCTCCAAATGAAAATGCAACTATGAAGATTAGAGCTATAGTTGAAGATTTCAGCAATAAGACATCTAATTACATTTATGGTGAAGTAGCTGTTGGAGTTCCACCACCCCCACAGCATAAACTCACCATAACCTCTCAACCAATAGAGGGAGTATCCTTCAATTTAAATGGAAAAACTTATACAACACCCTATACGGGTAAGCTTGTGGAAGGTAAATATACGGTTAAAGTGTTCCAGGAAGTTGAAGTCGACAAAGTAAAATATAGATTTAAAGAGTGGAGTGATGGAAGTAAAGATTTAACGAGAACAATCGATTTAAACAGCGATTTAACTTTGACCATTACATATGAAAAGGTGGAGGCCCCTCAACCCTTAACCCAATCAGTGATATATATAGCAGTAGCTGCAACTCTAGCTTTAATAGTGGTAGCATATTATTTCATAAAGGTTAAGAGAAAATAAATAATATTCCCTTTATTTTTTAAATAATCTCTTTATGAGTATCTCTTCATTATTTTTCGTTTTAATGAAGACAGGTATATTCCTTCTCTTGGTGGCTTTATGTGAGATGAAAAGCCATTCACCAGTATTTAGCTGGGCCGTTTTATCCAAGATATCTGGACTTATCCCAGCAGCCTCCGCTATTACATGTCTATCGTAGCCTCTTGGAAGTGTACCTGCAAAGTAGCTGTGAATCTGTTGGATGGCATTAACATTTAAATGGGCAACTCTCTGAGTGCTTATCCAACCATGGATCCTATACTTTCTTCCCTGCCTTAAAAGCCTCTCCACAGCTATATTTGACTGCAAAGTATAGTCATCTTTTCTCACAATATCAGGTATAAATTCTTGCGCCTCATCTAAAACTACTAGAATTCTAGGCCCCCTAATCATCCTCTTTCTCAATGAGAACAATTTATCAATCAGCCTATACGTAAATCTTCTTGCATTAATTGGATCAGGAACATATGCAACTATAAGTTTGCAGTAATTGTCTCTCCCCATTAGAGCATATTCAGCTATATCTTCAGGTGTCTGACCAACGCTGGCCACATTTTCCTCCACCATGCTGCCAGCCAACTTATCTTTAATATATTTCAATATGAATTGGAATTTTTCAGGTTTATATCTCATGGGTTTCATAAAGTTAAGTGTCTGATCAATCAAATTTACTATGGTCTCCGCGATTTTAGGATATTCACCTTTTATCTTTTCCAACTTTATCGAGGAATCCAAATTTCCAATAAGAGCTGATAATTGCTCAGATAATTTTGTAGCAAGCATACTTGTCAATTGATTTTGATCTTCTCTGAGCCTTTTCAGGAGGCTCATAATGTAACCTATCGTATCGGAAACTTTGGGCTCCAAATCTATAAGTTTAACACCATCTCTTGAAAATAGATTTGTAATGCAATTTTCAAATAAACCTTTAAATTTACCATTACTATTGATATGTTCTTCTAGCGATTCAGGTATGGCTTGAGAAGCTAGAAAGGCTTCCACTGGATCGCTGAGCGCCGTGAAATTTTCAGTGGAAAACACCGTTCCTTTATCTATTAAAATGTCAAGTAGATTTACACCATATTCACCTGCAACATCAACAATTATAACATTTGTATTCTCCATTGAACTCAAGATTTCTCTAACAATGATAGATGTTAAATTGGATTTTCCAGCTCCAGTAAAGCCGAATACACCGCCATGGAACTTTATAAGATTAACCAAGTTTATCTTTAATGGATGTTTAAAACCTATAAGATTACCTATGTGAACTCCACCTTTCACATTGACCAGTTCATCTATGGCCTTAGAGGACAATAAGTATGCTTCAGCCCCGACAAGAGGCATAATGGCCTCATTTCTCTCAAAAAATGCTTCGTCTCCTTCCAGCTCCATAACATATCCAGTATAAACTGAATATATATCAATCCAGGTATCTTCAGATGCTCCCCACATGGAAAATATTCTTCTCAAAAAATCTCCCCTAAGTATTTTCGGCATAGAAACATCCATAGATAATTCTTGATAATGGATTGGACGAGCACTCACAGTCTCATAGATTAAATATTTTATTCCAGTGCTCGAAGGTCTTTCAACAGCTATAAATGAAGGTTTACACAGCCTATCAAGCACTGAAATATCAAAGTATGCTTCAAAAACCGCTGTAATACTCTTTAAAACTATTCTTCCTCCTTCATATGTAGAAGTTTTTATCGCCGTCTCCCTTAACCTAGCTTTAAACTTGCCATTTAAATCGTCGAAATATGTTCCAATGTTCTTCAAAATCTTCAACCTCAACTACTATTTTAACTTGGAGAATATTAGCATTTATGATTTCAGAATCAGCATAGTTGAAACTGTTCTTTTAGCAGTTATGGACTAAAAGTTAAAATTTCACTGTGAAAATGTCACATTTCTCTAGCTTTGACTTCTCTAATATGTTCAGCCTCGCTTCGAATATCTCTAAATCTCCTAGCAGAAAAGAATGCCCTATATTTATGGGCGGTTGACATTAGATCTAGATCAGCAATTCCTCTAATCATTTCTCTTCCCTGTTTAACCATAAGTTTAACGAGTTTATCAGCTAAAAATAGAAGATGATTATGACCCATTTCTTCAATGATGTTTGGATTGTCTGATTGGCTTAGAATTTTAAGAGCCATATTACCTATCCAGCTTTCATCTTCCACTTCAAATGGAATTTTGAACTCCACTTCTCCTCCAATCTCTACACATCTCAATGTCTTTAACATTTTAGAGTCGAATTTTTCGTAGTATGGTCTATCATATGCGAAGACTGCACTTCTCATCGATGGATCTGATTTCACAGATCTAAGTTGAAAATAGCCTTTTACAATGAATTTTTCCCTTGAAATTATCTTTCTTGCTGCTTCCAAAGTTATTGTATCATTAATTCTTCCAATTATAGTTGAGAGGCATGCATCATACTCTATGCTTCTCCAAGGGGTTGGCAGTTTTTCATAATTGCTTGCACTGATCAGCGACAGCAATGCTCTATCGCTTCTAAATTTTGGAATTGCCATTTCCATGTTTCCCCTTATTTTCTTAAGGATAGGAATACATGCTCGTATCATATCTGTTGCTCCAGTATCCTTTACAATTCCAATTAAAAGTTTACCTCTATTAACTGCTGTGCTAACCAATTTATATAGTAATAGGAGGTTTACAGTGTTTAAATCTAGAACAGTTATCCACTGACCATTTAACATTAAAGGATGATCTTCAAATTCTCCGAATATTCTTCTAATTATTTTATCTGCTGCGAACCATGCTCTTCTCCAATAGTTAATCATGTCTTCATTAAATTCTAGAAGATTGCCATTTAAATTGAATAGAGCATTATTATAGTGTTTATTAAGTTTAATTAATCTTTTAAAAATGTTTTTTAACTTATTTGGATTCAACCCCAACATTTCAGGAAGTTCTCTAAGGTTTAAAGGGTTATTTCCACCGGTAACTTCTCTTATCAATGCTCTTATCAAAGCATAGATTGCATAGGGGCCTCTAAATGGAATATGAATATCCCCTGAACCCAAATATCCAGCCAATCTCAGATCCAACATGCTTAAATCTCCATATGGAGTCTCCATATTGCAAATTGCAGAGTAACCGCGCTTCAAAAGTAACCTGAAATCTCTAGCTAGAGGACCATAGGTTCCTGAAATAAGCCTGTCAAGAAATACTACCTTCACATCGTTCCTAACCATAGCATCATAGGCCAATTTCAATTCAGCCATACACATTAAAGCGTAAGGAATACTTTCAATTGAACGATTCAATTCAAGTTCGCTTCCAGAATATTCCATTGAATCATTGAGATTTGAAACATCCTCCAACCATAAAGGTATAGTTGTAGATATGTGGAGCGGTTCATCCCACTCAGCATGGGAAATGTCAATAATCACCTTTTTCTCATCAATCTCCAAATTTCCATAGAAGCCTGCAGCACAGATATAAAAGAGAAGCATTTCCAGACGTTCCTCTTGGACTTTCGATCCATCCACACCGAACATTTTAAAACTTCCCTCTCCAAAAAAATTTAGCATAACTCTGTGTGCAATTTTATCCTTCAATGGTACACATATTTTCAACAGTGAATCCATATTTGATGCTTCTCTAACTCTCATTTCAAAATTATCTAGAAGATGCCGTAAAGCATCCCTTAACCTTATAGAATCCCTCGAAGATGGAAGCAATTTTCACCACTATACATTTTGATTGAATAAAGAAGTATAAAATAATAACTTACATTCTCTCGAAACCAGCATTTTTAAAGATAAGTTTGACTCTTTCCTCAACTTCGGGCGGTTCAGGATTCAGCGGGGGTCTTACATAAACCTTTACTGGAGAACCTAAAACTTTTAGTGCAGTTTTAATTGCCGTTGGAAATGAGGAAGTTACATCATAAATTGATACTATTTTCAAAAGTGTTTTATACTCTTCTAACGCTGCTCTCAAATTGTTACTTCTAAAATTTTCGTAAACAGTTAAATGGATTCTTGGAATTACATTTGCTAAAGCCATAATTCCTCCATCACCTCCAAGCTCCAAGCATGGAAGTAGATATTCGTCTAAACCAGTGAACACGCTGAAATCGGATCTAATCAACTTAGTTTCAAATATCAGTCTTCTAATATAACTTAGACTATCATAAGTTATCTTCGCTCCAACAATATGACTATACTTGGAGATCAACTTAACATATATGGAAACTGGAATTGGATTGCCCGTCGTGGAGGGAATATTATAAATGATTATTGGAAGATCTATCTTTTCAGCTATCAGTGAGAAGTGTCTCTCTAAATGGTCATAGTTAAGTTTATAGAAGAATGGAGGAGTAACTATGACTCCATCAACACCAAGATCCTTCATTTTCAAACCCATATTAATACAGTCAGAAGTACAATTGGCACTTATACCTGGAAGAATCCGCACATTGCTCGAAGCATAATCTAAAACCTTTTCAGTTAATTTTAAGCTTTCATTAAAAGTTAAATGTATAAATTCTCCTGTAGTTGAATTGGGAAAGATTCCGTGAACTCCATTATCAATTAAATATTTTGTCAACCAGTTCAACGCTTCAAAATCAATTCTAAAATCTTTTCTGAAGGGTGTGATTAGAGGAACAATAACGCCGTGAAAACAACCCATAGGATCACCTTTTAAAATATGTTTACATTCTATTTTAACTATTGCTTTAAAGTAATGTTGGAAATATTAATTTTAAAAGACAACTATAATTTAAATGCCATGATAAAATAGGTTACATTTATATGCAAACAAATATAAATTAAAATACGCTATTTAATGCCGGGAGGAAATATAATGGCAAAAGTTATTAAAATAAAATTTACGATAAGCGGAACCATAAGGGGAGAAGAAAACCCACTTGACATTATAAATGAGATAGTGCAAAGTCTAAAGGAGTTTGAGCTTCAAAACCCAAGCATACAAATAGAAACCTACCCTATAGAAGAGGAAGAAGCTACTGTTGAAAAAGTGGAAAAAGAACGAGAGGAAAAAGAGGAAGAAAAGAAGAGAAAGAAGAAGACGTTAGGCATCTTCTAAAACATTAAAACCTAATTTTTATAATAAAATAAATTAAAAGTATAGTATTCTGAAACTATCAAATTCACCTTTATAATCTTCCCAGATAACTTCAACTTTTTCAACATAAGCTAGCGGCGGCCCCTCATGAGCCCACTCAATAACCCTTTTAACAGCCTTCTCCGAGCCTTCTAAAACAGCCTCAACTCTTCCATCTCTCAAATTTCTAACCCATCCATTAACACCGTAAATAGAAGCTACTCTGAGCATGTTGGCTCTAAAGAAGACTCCCTGAACCCTTCCATAAATATAGATGTGGGCTCTAACAAGCTTATCTGAACTGTTCATAGCCGCTTTAAATAATTGATCTGCCAAATAAATAAGTTATCGATAATCCATTTCTCTCCGCCATTTAAGTGAAAGTGAAAAAGATCGGCGGAATGATCAACGTAGCAATTATAGTGGAAGTTATAACGGCATTTGCAATTTTATCTACATCCAAATTGAACTCATTTGCAAAGATTATATTAGCTACTGCTGGAGGCATCATGGATTCAAGCAAAACCACCATGAAAGGCAATCCCCTAATTTTAAGTAACAGTAGAAGTGGAACTGTAAAAAGAGGAGAGCATATAATTCTGATAAATGCTACTTTAAATCCGTTCCAACTGAGTTTTTCTATGCCAGATGCATCAGCACCAAGTGTAAGCAACGCAAGCTTAGGTGCAACATTACCGAGATCTGAAATAACATTCATTATTGAAGGGGAAGGAAGCAAGTTAAATGAAGATGAAATTAAACCAACAATAAGAGCATATATTGGAGGGAACTTTAAAAGCCTTTTAAATCCATCAACGAAATTTGATGAAACCAGCAAAGGTATTATAAAATTAACTATGATTATTTGGCCTAAAATGAAGAATCCTATCAGCGAAACCGCCTCAGCGCCCCAAAGGGAATATGCAAGTGGAATCGGAAGAAAACCGGCATTAATGTAAATAGAAACCATAACCAGATTTCTATCATTCTTAAATATTAGAATTGAAGGGATAAACGAGATTAAAGTTATATAGATTGCGAAGAAGAGCATAAACCAATACATGTTCAAAGAGAAATCGACATGTCTCCTAGCTATTGAATCATAGAGGAGTAAAGGTAGAAAGAAGTATAGAGTTATCTTCGACATACCCCTCGAGAAACTTCTTCCATTAAAGAATCTTCCATAAATGAACCCGGCAAGTAGAGGAAGGTAAAAGCCTAGAACAGTTCCAATAAGTTCCATACTAAATTATGCTATAATCCCTGCATATAAACATTAAAGAATCAAATAGAAACATATTCCTTTAAAGGTTTCATATAAATTTTCTTTTATCAACATAACGTGCTTAACATTCTTCAGAGTAGTTTCTAGTCTATGAGAACTAGACAGTGATGTTTTCATGAATTCACTTACAATCAAAACATACTTCAAAAGACAACTGCAAGGCAAGCAATTTTCACCTGAAGATAAGGAAAAGGAAATAAGGTGACGCATAGCCTCGAAATATATTATGTGATCCATGAAACTTTAAGAGATGAAGAGTCGGCTTCAAAACTCGATTAAAGCAATATTGCTAATTTGGATTTTATGCTAATGTATGCTTTTCTCTAACTCTGACTTAACATGTTCTCGACAATTTTCTGGAAATTTGAGACTAAGGTAATTGGCTGAAAGAGCTCCCAATAAATATACATGAGTTGCCTCGCTCGCTCCGCTCTCTAACAGTTCTGATAGAGCTAGCCTAAATCGCCGTAAGTCATAGATCGCTTCCTTAGGGATTAAAAACTTCACAATCATCTTTTTATAAGGTAGCAAACTTTGTCGATAACGTCTTGTATAGTTTCCTTTTTAGCTGACTCATTCCATAACAATTTCTTAAAAGCTCTTGAACTTCTGGCATGTTAAGCTTATTGCAGGCCTCTTTGAAGCAAATCCATATTCGTCTAACTGTAAGTGGAAGCCCTGAGAGTTTAATTACAGTTTTAAGAAGCTATGCTGCTACTCCTGAATATCCCTCTTCTCCTCTTAGAGAGTACATGTATCTGATTGCTTGACCTAGGGATTTCCCCCATTAATTTTTCCTCAACTTTAGCGATTCCATTTATAGCTGTTTCTAAGCTGATTTGGACTCGAGCTTTAAGAAGACGTTTATCATGCATGATTGGAGTTATTTTCTCTTTGTAATAAAAAAACTATGTTTTGTGGATCGTAGAGTATTATGATTTTCTCCATTTCTCATAGACCTTTCCATTTTGCAGCTGTGTTAATGTTATTAAGTATCCATTCAAGTGGCATTTTGTAGAAGATGAGTGGGTGTGGTGATATATCAACCTTAACGTCTTCACCTCATCTCATGTGGGATATATCCTTCAATTTAACATTGTCTTTAAGAACTATGTGAACATCCACATCGCTACTTTCTACGCAATCTCCCCGTGCAACAGATCCATAAATATATACTGCCACAATATTTTCGCCAAATTCTTTAAAAAGAGCTTTTAATGCCTTTTTCGCAGTGTAAGTTCCTAATAAATTCAAGGTGTACATAACAAAATAATATTTAAGTATTGAATCTTTATAGTATGCTAAATGCATAATATTTTAGTTGAAATTTAATTGGAGCTGTGAATATGTGTGGAATCTTCGCTTATATAGGTGAGCAGCCTCTCAAATTGACAACTGTAATTAGCATTTTAAAGGAGCTTGAAGAAGATCAGTTATCTGTAGATACGTCTCCTGTAGGGGGCCATGGAGCGGGAATAGCAGTAGTACAGGATGGCGAAATCTACCTAAGCAAAGTAGGTAGGAAAGGTTCGGAGAGTCCTGCCGAAAATTTGTTAAAAAATATAAGTGGCAGTTGGAGGTTTAACGAAGCAAAAATTATTGTTGGACATGTTAGAAGAGCTTCAAAACAGTTTCAACAGACAATCCCCTATTCTGAATGCACTCAACCCTATCTAACCAGATGTACTGGTAGATATTCAATAATATCTGTTCATAATGGTTTCTTAAAAAATTACATGGAGTTGCTTAGAGATTTCCAATTGAAGCATATCTTTGAGTCGGAGAAAGTTGTTCTTATAGATTCTGAGATCTTTCCACACTTGATGGAAGAATTATTATTTAAATATGAAGATAAAGAAAAAATAGAGAATATTTTGTTTGATAAAATTGAAGGAAACAACACCGTCCTTCTATTGGTATGCAAAAAGCTATGTAAAGAAGTATATGTTTTGCATAAAGGTGCAACCAGAGGTCTATATGTTTGGAGGAATAATAGAAACCTACTGTTATGTTCAAGGAGACATATCGTGGAAAGACATCTTCATGAATTAGCATCGAAATTGGAGAGGGTTGTGGAGATAAAACCTAGAGTTGCGGATAACTTGGTATTCCATCTAAAATTATAATTATTTAAAATAGTGTTTATGCAAAATTAAGTTAATTTCATAGTATGATTCAACTTTTTCACTGCTGAATTAAAGTGTAAAGAAAGACTGTAAAGACACATTTTCGTCGATGGTTATAGAAACAATATTTCGCAGGGAGATTATTAGGGTTGAAGAAGAACAATTAAACGAAATTGAGAAAGCTCTGAATAGATATTATATTTGTAATGTAATATGATTGCAACCTATGAGGTTTATGGATAAATATTCTCCCCCATCTGTCAGATCTTTTCAAGAAGATCCCTGAAGGTTTAATGGAAGATGAGATGAAGCATCATAAAAAATATTCAATCTACTTGGCGAAATTAAGAAAAAGTGTAATTAGAAGTAGAATGGAACATCTTTCCAGACAATTTCAAACCAATCGAACTCTGAAACCATTTCTCTCTTGTTTATAGCTAA
>Ga0180301_10003758_pt1 | contig 11813 bp, 10 predicted proteins | sample GuaBasSediGuay16_FD_121797 | JGI IMG/M metagenome (GOLD analysis project Ga0180301, IMG submission 121797) | Subseafloor sediment microbial communities from Guaymas Basin, Gulf of California, Mexico - Guay16, Core 4569-2, 12-15 cm | ecosystem: Environmental > Aquatic > Marine > Hydrothermal...
GCTGATGCTACTTAGAATATTCAATGTATTATTTGGTATATTCATGATAGTAGCTGCTGTAGCTATTAGCGAAGTCCTCGTCGCACTAGATATAGCCTACCTTTATCTATCAGCAGGATTATTCATACCAACTATTCTAGGACTATATTGGAAAAGGCCTTCACCTATAGCTGCTAAACTATCAATATTAGCAAGTATAGTTGTTGCAACAGCAATAGCCCTGTATATAGGATGGCCCTATGGTTTTGCAGAATTAGAGCCAATGCTATACGGCCTTATTACTTCAGTAGTAGTGTACCTTATAGTCTCATTTATAAAGCCATCAACAGAAGCAACTGTGGAACAAAAGACGGGTTAATAGAAACTAAAATACAAAATTTTTTTACTATATATTGCATGATTACTAGGCCCCTGAAAATATGTATTCAATGGAGGCGAATAATATGTATCTAGATCTTGACTTAATTGATAATATTGAAGAAAAGACTTTATTAAGATCAATTAAATTAGTCTTAGATCCTCCTATTGAAACAGTTGATTTAAGTGAGCCAATATTCTCTAAGGACATCGTATTGCCTCCTCAGCCGAGATTGGAATATATAGATCCGATGAAGCTACATAATAAACTGAATACTTCAAAAGCAGTAGAGTTGTTTCAAGCAGTCGATCAGATAATTTCCCTTATGCCGTATCACGAGTATACTAAGCTTAAAGAAGCCGGAGATCGTGAGAAACTAGAAATATTCTATCGTTGGAAAGAGAAGATCTTGGCTTATACACGTTCTGCAGGCAAAATACGTTATGAAGATTTGAAGGCAGAGGATTCTAGGAAAAAGTCTATACTACTTATAGTCCCGTCTGAGAGACAGCTTGAAGTAGTAAAGGGTGATTGGACTAGGTGGGCTTGGAAAAAAGTAGCTTATGATGGATCACTTACTCCTTCAGCTAATGGCTGGATTAGGGACGTATCTAGTATAGCACATGCATTGAAACAGGAAGGTGTACATCCAGTCATAGTTATTGATAAACACGGTACCTATGATAGTGGGAGAGAATACGTTAAAGACCTAGATACAGTAGAAATAGAGATCCCGGAAAACATGGCTAAGATAGGGTATCCAAGAGATCAAAGTGTAACATGGACTGAGAATCCCATTATATGTAATATGGCTTTAGACTTTAGAAGAGGAGAAGAACTAGTACTTAATGAAATTTATTATAAGTTGAATAAACCGCCTATTGCAAGGGCTAGATGGGGCCTTGTCAACGGTAAACTCTTGAGGGCCGTTATGGAGGGCGGTAACTTCTTTGTAATAAAGACTGAAAACGATGTAGTAGTTATGACAGGTATTGGCGTGAGGGGCTCTAATATTGCTACGATCGAGTTTATTGCTAGCATATTACCAGAAGATGTACGCATAATTGCTATACCTCATGCAGGATATATAAGGGACTGGAAAACAGGGGCAGTTCACCTAGATGTAATATTTGCATACCTGGGAATGGTTGGCGATACAAGATACGCCTTAGTTGATCCTTCTAGAATGGGCTTCTATTCAGCTTTAGAATATGATAGGAAAACAAAGGAGTTTAAGGTTATAGAATTCCTATTGCTTATGAAGCAACTGGGCATAAAGGTCTCGGAGCCACCGCGTGAGGGTTCAAGTCCCATAACGATGGTTAATGCTTTAAACTTAGGGAACGGTAAGATAGTATCTGATAAATATAATCAGTCAATTAATAAATACATTGAAGAGACATTTGGTATTGATGTCATAGAAGTATCCATTCCACAGATCGAGGCAGGCGGAGGAGGAGTACGCTGCGCAACAAGAGAATTATGGTAACAAGTATAAAGTTTATGCATTTTCACTAATACCTTCTTTTTTCAAAATAATCATATTCTATCCTTAAATATTCCAGATAATTTATTAAGAATTAAGTATACTATATCATACCAAGATCTTTAAGAAGTTCGTATACAGCGTTTTTACCTCTCTCTATAAGGGGATTCCCATGACTCGGCATTATATGTTTAAATTCTATATCTAGCAATTTCCTTATAGATTCTCTATTCTTTTCAGGATCCCTTGAATACTTATGCTGTATCTCATATAGTTTCCCATTTTCCTCATGCATTAGGTCCCCTACAAATAAGGAACCAGTATTTATATCTAGTAAACAAACGTGGCCGGGAGTATGTCCAGGCGTATGTATAACCTTTAATCCCTTGATATCCATTCCTTCTTCAAGCAATATATCGACTTTATCACTAATGTATTCTCTCTCCAGCTTATGAGCAGCTACCGCCGCGTTAGTCCTTTTAATAAGTGCTCTTAAACCACCAATATGATCCCAATGAGCATGAGTAATTATTATTGTAGAAATATCCTCAGGCCTGTATCCCAAGGTCTCTATATAAGACAGTATGTTATCCGCTGAATCAGGTAAACCAGCATCTATCAATACAAGTTCATTATCTCTTTCAACGATATAGACATTGACAAATGATATTTTGACCATATGTATTCCATTTAATATTCTCATATTATGCATATCCTCCGGGAAAACTCTCTACAATACTATTATCATTGGAGAAGTAAATATCTACTTATATCAATCTATTTTGTGACATCTGCAATTATTGGTTTAGTAATCTCCAATAATTCTTTTGCCCCTATCTTAACCAATGCATTATGAGAACCTGATCCAACAATAACGGTATCCATAGATAGCAATTCTTTATCGGCAATCTTCGTTATTCTATCCAACTTAAATGATAAAGGACTTACTGCTCCTACCTCAAAACCAGATAATTTCTTTACTTCATCCTTATTCGCTAGCCTAATAATTTTGCACCCCAATACCTTCTTTAACTTGGTATAATCGATTCTCTTATCCCCCGTTACTAATACAGCATAGGGCTTGCCGTCGGCAATAACTATGATAGTCTTAATAATACTTTTTAATGGATATCCAGAGAGTCTAGACGCATCTTCTGCAGAAATAGCTTTATCCTTCAAGTATATAATCTCGGCATTTATCTTTTTACGCTTAATATACTTTAATACCGTTTCAATACTTCTCTTGTGAGCCATAATAGTCACTTTACCTAATTATGGACTATTTTATATTATGTTTTAAGTAAGTTAAAAATTGTTATATCCCCTAAACTACAAGCTAGTATATAGCATTAATAGTTCATGGTGATATGCAATGTCTGATGAGCATATTGAGAGATTATTACGTAAGTACTTAGGAATAAGCATGCCACGTGTGGTACTCGGAATATTAATGATACTGTTTTCAATATCGATCTTCGCTTGGCCCGAACTAGTAAGTTATTTAGTAGCACTATACCTATTGATTTCAGGGATCATTGTAATAGTAGATGAATATAGTAAGAGGTATATTCGAGGAACAGGTTAAGAATTATCTATTTTTCCACACTCTTCTGTATTATTTCTATATAGAATATCACGTATTTATCATTATAATATATTGGTTTTGAGGACATGGTTATATTCGCTATATTGTAGGGTCCGCATGGACGCGGTTCTCTCCTAGTATCTATTAGAAATGCTTCTATTGTTCTATTGAATACTTCAGGCGAAGCATGCTTGATCAATATGTAGGCACTTGTTTTATTAAATCTATGCATGATCCAGCATACATCATAAAGTGTTGGTTCATGTCCCAGATTCACCAGTTTTGTCTGATCAAGATTCCTTACTTCAAGATGTACAAATCTTCCATAGTAAATATAGGTTATAATAGGGGCTTTACTGAGATCAAGTTCTCTTACATGACTAGCTATATCAAGTAATCTATCAAATTCTTTCGTTGGAATAGGTGCAGGTGATAATCCTCCCGGCATCCTATAAAGCGATCTGACAAGAACATCGTTATACCTATAGAATCCGGGACTCATGGTAGCATAGAATCCTGGGAGAATCAATACTAAAATATACAGTGCGATTAAGGTTTTACGCCTTAGTATCCGAAGCTTTGAGAGAGCTATAGGTAATGTAAAGACTGTCGTGGTCATTAAGAATCTATCCCATTGGCCTAGAGTGGCTTGTGTATATGGCATTAGCCATGGCGTAATAACTAGAATAAGCATTATTATAACTAAATACACACTATACCTAAGCCTACTCTTGTATGAATCAAGTCCTATCAGTAATAAGGGTATGAGGGATCCATACGATACAATTATATATGCAAACACGTCTGGCTGATGCTTTAGAAGAGGACTTATTACTGGTGGAGCAACGCCAGTAACTGGGCTAGAGACTACAGCAGGCCTCTTTAGATACCATAGTATTAAGAGATACGATATAAGAGACAATATGATATACGATGCTATAAGTACTAGTTTCTTCCAACTCCTTTTCTCAAGGAATTCTAGAATACTCTTGATCACTATTAATAATGATATTATTATTGTAAGGCCTGCCCCGATTTCTGTAGCTAATGAAGACAATAGAAGTAATATAATAGCTATAATGTGGTTCTTATAGTCGTTACCCTTTTCAAGAACTATTACGGCTGCAAGGAATAGTACTGTGCCCAGAAATTGTTTATGAAGATCCCATGTTAGCCTTAGGAGCAATAGATTATACCCGGCAGCAAAAGCAATGGCTATTATTAGTTTATTATCTAGTTTCAATATCTCCTTAGAAAATAGTGCTATTAATGCAATTAATAAACCATACATAATTGGTGGATAGAACTTAAATACATACCATGGATCAGCTATTCTTGCAAAAGGATAGAGTACTAGATCTAGGAGTGGAGGAATATTCCTCATACCACCCATCCAGAAATATGATCTAAATATGCCTGGAGAGAGGACATAGTCTCTTAAGTGAGCTATATACTCAACAGTATCCCATCCAATCGGATAAGGCCACCAATGAATTTCCGGTAAAAGCCTAATAAGAAAACCAATGAAGAATGCCAATATAATGGGATGCCTAAGGATTTTCCTAAAGCATTTATTAAAATACGATAATAGATCTATGCAACTTAGTTCCTTACTTAATAAACCCATGGGCCTTCCGGATATTCTATGTATAATCATTGCGCTTGTGCTTATAAATGAGCCAAATACCATTATGGGAATAGTATATTTCAGAACTATATAATCAGCTATTAAACCACCTATGAAGAGATTATCCGGATCTATTATAAGGCTATGTATAATCGATACAAACCTTATTATAACTACTGTTATGAGGCCCAGTATTTCAAGTATTAGAGTCAAAGAAAGTCTATTCCCACTACAATACTGTTTTAAATCCATCATCGTACATAACAAGACTACTACTGTTGTAAACCATACAATATAGTCCATTCTCACTAGATAATAAGGGGAATTAAAGTCTCTATAGACAAATGGTGCAAATAGGATAGCAAGAAATCCTATAATTGATAAGTAAACTCTATACTTCCCAATATACTCCAATACCCTATTACTTCTCAAAATGGTTCACCTAGGACTAGCTACAAAATATATTATTAACGGTACAATTAGTATCTTAAAGCTTAAGATAATAAATTTAAACTTAAATAATAAAGTCATACTAATTATAGTCTCGATTTACTCAAATCAATTATAATTGTGTCCATAGCACATACCATTAAATTTAAATTAGAAAGTGTACTGATTAACAACTAATTTATTACAAATTATTTCCGCATGAATGTTAATACCAAGCTTTTAACATTCATACTACGCTCTTAGATATCCTTATATTGCTACTTTACACTTTTATGTTATAATTGGTAGCTATATAAGTCTAGATAGATTGGGTAGAGATTATGGATTTTGATAGGGCGCGTACTATTGTTAATGAACTAGTTAATGTTATTAGCAGAGCTGTTGTCGGTAAACATGATTTAATAAGACATGTTATAGCAACACTTGTTGCAGGAGGCCATGTACTTATTGAGGGTCCTCCTGGTGTTGCAAAAACGCTTCTTGCTAAGAGTATTAGTAGAGCTATTGGTGGTAAATTTACACGTGTCCAGGGAAACCCTGATCTATTGCCAACTGATCTAACGGGTTATTATGTATATGAATTAACGGGTTCGAAAAGATTTGTTGAGGGGCCTGTTTTTTCAAATATATTGATGTTTGATGAGCTTAATAGAACTCCTACACGTGTTCAATCAGCTCTTTTACAGGCTATGGCCGAATATAGTGTAAGTATTGATGGAGTCACTCATGAATTGCCTAAGCCATTTCATGTATTAGCTACAGAGATCCCTATAGAAGAGGAGGTCGGTGGCGTCTATCCATTAACTCTTACTCTTAGAGATAGATTTTGGATTAAATGTTATACATCATATAATGCCTATGATGAGGAACTGGAGATTATTAAGAGATCTGATAAACTTTATCTTGTTGAGGCATATGATGTGGATAAGGTGGTTGATTTAAGGGAATACATGGACCTCCAATCATTTATTGGCCATGGAATATATGTTGATAATAGGGTTGTAAAATATATAGCAGATATTGTTAATTATGTTAGGACCCATCCATTGGTCAAGCTCGGGCCTAGCCATCGTGGCTCGATATTTCTTTACAGAATTGCTAAAGTATTAGCATTAATGGATAATAGGGACTACGTAGTACCTGATGATGTAAAGGAAATAGCTATACCTACATTGAGCCACAGGATAGCATTGTCTGAAGAAGCAGAAATAGAGGGTAAAAAGCCTGAGGACATAGTTAGTGAGGCTTTAGGTAGAGTGAGTGTTCCAAAGGAGTAAGAACCTTGCACATGGTCATTGATAGACTTTATGTATCAGACTTATTGATCGTATCTGTAATAGTTATTTCGAATTACATTCTAGATATTGATATTTGGTCAAAGATATTTCTATATCTAACAGTCTTCATGGTCTCTATAAACTTATATTTCATAAGACTACGTAAATCGAGTATAACTGTTCCTATCTGTATAATTCCATTACTTGGATTAACTAATTTACTAGCAACATATTACTTAGGGAATGTCTATGGCCTATTGTTACTATATACGTTATCAATGCTATTAGTTATTGTAATAAATGCGTCTATTATTAGATTACTTGATAGTCTATGGCTTCCCGAGTTATTTCTATTTCTTATACTGGCTTTAATAGCTACAACATTACTATTTCATACAGATAATCTTAACTGGATCTTATTGGGTCCGATATCAGAGTTTTTATTAGTAAAAACCATTACACCAGTTTCTTCGACTAATAATTTTGGGTCTACACTAATTCCGTTTCTAGTCCTTAATTCTTTCTTAGTTAGCATTATATCTAATGTAAATCTATACATGGTAATCTTAGCATTAATTATGAATTCATTTAAGGCTTTTGCACAAAAGCCCAGATCCATAACTTTATCATTATCTGTAGATTACTTACTAAGATTCATAGCCATGGTGTTATTAACTTGGAGTACCGGTACTTATTAGCTGGAATCAATATATCATTAGTATCTATAGTATTCATAGTTTTTGGAATATTTAGTAATAATTCCATAGTACTTGGTACATCATTATCAACACTTGTCCTAGGCATACTTTTAACAACGATAGGATTAACATACATACCTCCATTACATGAATTATTGAAAAATTATTCAAACGATTTAACGATATTTGCAAATAAATTACTCGAGGATAGTGGCCTAGTAAGTAATCATGAGATAAGGATTTGCTATAGTAATGACATTATTCAAGCAGTCTTTACTAATGGCGCTATTGATTGTAAGAAAGTCTTGCCTGGAGTAGGAGTTGTTAATAATGTATCATACATTTCATTTCCTGTAAAAGACCTTGTTTCTGTCTTGGAAACTGAATACTCTATTGGAGAAGGTGTTGATCTAAGGGATTATCTTAGAGATATACTTGTTAATAGGTATATTATTTCTAGAGACATTATTGTTGATAAGGAAGATGGTGTTTTCAAGATCGAGTTATGGTCCTTGACAAAAGATGCTAGGGATTTATTGAATAAACCGGTTAATCCAGTACGTATAATTGTACCAGTATGTGTCTCTAGATTTTTTGAGAGAAACATTAGCGTTGTAGATGAAGAGATTGTTGGAAACCATTATATTATTAAGATGAAGGTGGTGTAGCTTGAAGATAATGGATAGAGAGATCATAATATATTCAATACTATTGACTATAGTGATTATATCATTCATACTTATTGGTGAAACTAGGCCTGACGTCTACCTATCAGTATCGATACTGATATACTTTATCTATACATCAATAAGCCGGAATATTAGATTAAGAGCTAAGCTTACAATATTAGATATTTCGTTATTAACAGTATTTTCGGTGATTGTCACATATAGAATCCTTACAATACTTGAATGGATCTAGGGCACTAACCGATGTATCAAGATATAATATATCTGGAGCTCTACATGGGGATTAGTAGGAAATGAGCATTAGTAAACTAAATTCAAGAGTGGGAAAAGGGCTAATGGGCTATTCAGCCATATTCATAGTCTTCGCTATATTAGTTAGCGGAGTCTGTTTCTCAGATTCTTCAATTATTGAACCCGATCCTGTACCCTTGGCATTGCTCCTAAGGGATACGCTCTTATCCATTTCTCATGGAGAATATAGTACGTCAAAAGAATACATTATTACTGCATTGAATATAAGTATAGAAGACGATATAGCCTATATACATACAAGACTATATAATGAACTAATGGAATTAGTTAATGTAATGCAAGGCATTGATCTCATGGCATTAAATAATACTGCTAATAGAGATGATATTAGGAGGATTATCTATAGACTATATAGGCTTAGAATAGATCTTGAAGAATATATTAATGAGTACATTGAAAACCTTTATGGACTTATAAATGATCAAACTTTAAAAACATATGTAGTTAATGAAACACAAATAGCTGTATCTCGTTTTCTAGAAAGTATTGATGACCTGATTAATGAGTTAAAAAGTATATACTTGCATAGAATAGCCAATGTCGTTTATGTAAATGTTGATATTATTGTACCAGAGATCATTATGGCTAATGACACATTTAACTTAGAGATAAAAATAGCAGGTCCCAGAGGCATACAAACAATTAATACATCTATTACTATTATTTATGGAGATACGTATTATGTCACATTATATAGAGAGGTAATTGTAAACAGTTCCGAATTTATTATCCTAAAACCACCAAGTATAGAAGATCTAGTTAGTAATGGATTACTAGTTAAAGAGGAAGTACCAGTAGAAATCAGGGTTGAGGCATATGGATTTGGATATAATGCCGTATATAGAGGCTTTGGTATTTCTAGATCAAAATTACAATTTATAAAACCACTATGTGAATTCTTTATACCGGAAACGATTTATCCGGATAAATCATTCAATGTTAGTGTATTTGCCCATATAGATTATCCATTAAATTCAACCATATATCTTGACAAAGTAGATTTAGAGAGTATTATAGAGAATTCAACTATATTTCCAGGAAATAATTCTATTGAAATGCCGGCATTAGATTTAAACGGGGGCCTCCATAAACTACTCTTCAAGATCGAGGGTAAGGGATATTATCACGAAGCGATCTATATAGTACCGTTCAAGATTAATAAAGTACCATTGGAGGCAAGTATAAGTTTACCTCAGGTAATTATAGGGCCTCCATACACGATCCCTATTCATATAGATATTGGTAAGGACATACCCTTTAACGTAACTATATTTGTAGATAATAAGGTAATTACTTCGGAAACAGTATATGGATTATCGAACAAGGTTATTAAAGTATCTTTACCTTATCAACTATTTACATGGAGGCATCATATCGAAATTTTAGTAGAGCCTCTCGATCCACTGCACGGGTCATATAAATTCTCTATTGAAGTATATAGTATTAATACTCCTTTGATACTTCTTGCCTCGGTTATTCTTGGATATACTTTGTCAACACATATACTATCATATGGGCTATCATTACCTCTTCAATCAATTACAAGGTATTTCCGTAAAGGCAGTCATTTAGTAAAAGAAATAGCGAAATCGTCAATAAGTACATTGGAAACTAGGTTCAAAAGCTTCTTTAAACCAGCTGTTTTAACTAGACTATATTATAGATTTATCCGTATTATAATGAAATATGTAAGTCCTCCAAGGGATTCCGAGACTTTGAGAGAATACTATCGACGAATAAGTAATGCCTTTTCTATAGGTGTTAGGGAGCTTGTTGGAAGATTCATTACTCTCTATGAAAAAGATCTTTATTCAAAGCATAGGATTGACGTCGGTGAAGCTGAGAATATTGTTCAAAAATTAGAGAGGGATATAGGTTGATGAGTAAGACAATCATAGTAGTTGTAACAATGATCATAATAATATCTTTCCTAGCAGCTATAGTTAATACTCCTACAGCTACGCCATACAGTCCATTTAATGTGGGTAGTAGGGGATATTCAAGACTCATAGATATATTAAATGCTAAGCTAGAGGATAATATTAAAGATATATCTATTGAAGAAGCTACTAAATACGCAATAGTAATGCCTTTACAGAAGAGAATAATTGATCGTGAAACTATAGACTATGTGAATAAGTTATTACATAGAGGCTCTATTGTAATTATACTTGATGAACAAGGATATTCTAATGAACTAATTAAGGAAATAGGATTAGATATTGAAATAGTTAATCAAACAATCTTAGATGAAATATGGAGAGCTGATAATAGATTCTATCCTACTTCAAAAATTTACATGGCTGATTCTAATGAAACATTACCATTAGTGTTACATGTGCCAAGTCATATACTTATGGGTATAAACAGATCTGGATACATGATCGGGTATACATCGAAATATGCCTATATAGATCTGGATGGTAGTGGTAATTATTCGCTAGGAGATCAAATGGGTCAATATGTTCTAGTATATGGAGATAAGATTGGAGATGGATTAATAGTAATAGTATCAGATCTAGATTTTGCCATTAATGAATTACTCGATGATAATAAAGAGTTTTTTGGAAAAATAGTTTATGGTAGGGAATTAATTCTTTACACTAGATACTTAGATCTGGGCTTTCTTGATAAATTAAAATATGGATTTTTAGAGTTAAACATAATCGCTCGCCAGGGTTCCATGGAATACTTACTCATTGAATTAATACTTATACTCTCCATCCTAATTATAATGAGTAATTATTCTAAGAATGAATTGTATGATAGGAGAACATTATTAATATCATTAGTGTACATAGGCCTATACGGTATATATGTCTCATTGTCAATGGGTAATATGTTTCTATTGATTCCATTATCAATACTGTTTATACCCATTATATATAGTAAACTCTGGAGATTCCTTCCTTCAATGATCTTGTCTTTAGGTATATTCTATGTTCTCTCTCTATGGAGCTCATTTCCTCTATATGTTCCACTTGCTTTTCTCCTACCATTCACATTTTCTGAAAAGCCACGTATTGGAGGCTCTATGACCACATTTATTGGGCCATCTACAATCCTACTAATAAAGCATGTTATTGCATTATTTGTATTGACTTTAATTGATGTAAGAATACTTGTTCCTATAGCAACTACCCTTATATCATGCCTTATTCTCTCAATAGCCTATTTCATAATATTATCGCGTGTTAGAATAGAGCCGCTTAATATTCCTGAGAAAGCTATACTTGGCAGACCAGCTTATGCAGAGTTCATGGTAGTTACTGATAAGCCTTTGTATATAGTTCTTGAAAGAAGTGATGGTTCTAAGAAGATTTATTGGCGA
>Ga0180301_10003759_pt1 | contig 11811 bp, 8 predicted proteins | sample GuaBasSediGuay16_FD_121797 | JGI IMG/M metagenome (GOLD analysis project Ga0180301, IMG submission 121797) | Subseafloor sediment microbial communities from Guaymas Basin, Gulf of California, Mexico - Guay16, Core 4569-2, 12-15 cm | ecosystem: Environmental > Aquatic > Marine > Hydrothermal...
ACATATTGAAATAGCAATATGTTTCCACTTTACTAAAAGTTGTAGCCCATAAATTTCAGCAAATAGCACATAATGATTTCAATAACTTACAAGACCAGAATAGAGTTTTCCGGAATACGGGATGAATACAAATAATGAGGTGAGGGCCCATGACAAGTGAAGACAAAATCAAGGCAATAGAGTCCAAGCTCAAAACCCTTCCGTTGGTTGATGCACCTGTTTTCGAAATCATATGCTTATTGGATGATCCTGATAGCAATTTCCAGCTGATTCTTGAAAAGTTGACCCCAAGCATTGGTGCAAAGTTTCTCGAAATGGCCAGTTCAGCATATTACGGGCGGGATGTCCGAACCATTGATTATGCCATGAGAGTGCTGGGTTATAATGCAATGAAGCAAATCCTCATCACGTCAGCCCTGTTTGACCATTTTGCCAAACGTTCGGATCTGGAGCGTTTCAATTTCGAAAAATTCCAGAAGCAGGCCCAGTTTTGTGCTGCTGTCTCCAGGATTTTGGGGGAAATCGTTGACTATGAAGCGCTGGAAGACCTATCCACAGTGGGAATGCTTCATAATATTGGGAAGCTCATTATAGCAGTCTATTTTAAAGACGCGCATAAGGAGATCTTGGCGTTGAAGAAACTGGAGGGCATCTCTGCAAGCAAGGCAGAACAAAGGGTACTGGGGGTGACTCATGCAGAAATCGGTGCACTGGCCTTAAAGAAATGCAATGTGTCCCGGGATATCTGCGATGCGGTGAGGTTTCACGATATAGACGATCATATTATTTCAGAAGAATCCAATTTCCAGTTGCAACTGATTACAAAGGAATCGGCCAGGATCGTAGACAAGCTTATCTTGCCGGAAGACATCGAGCCTTTTGAAATCATAGATGTACTGCGACGAACCATCGTACAGGCCCAAGAGCTATACAGGAAGAGGCTAAGGATCGAAATACAGTCTAAGGGATACAAAGAAATCTTTACGTCATTACTTCGAGATGCCTCCAAATTGGTGTATGTAGAATTGACAACGATTCTGCAAGAAAGGGTCCATCAAAACGGGGGATAAGCGGTCAAAGCAAAAGGCAATAAGAAAAACAACAAAGAAACAGGGGCTGCAGGTTTTATATCGGTTCACGTATAATCTGGGATGATGGGGTGTTTCACCTAAACTTTTTTGACATTGAAGGCTGTGTGCTGAACGTTTGCTGCAGAGGTTGATGCTTATGGGCCATAAGGATGCCGGGCACTATGCCCGAAAGCATGGACCAAATGCGGTCGTTGATCCTGTGCTCCGTGATGCGCTTTTAAAACGTGCTGCCGAGGGAAAACTTCCGTGTGCTGTTGCATTTGATATGGCAAGTCGGCTCGGTGTCTCGCCGGATGTGGTCGGCCGGGCCGCCGATCTGCTGGAACTGCGGCTGGTGAAATGCCAGCTGGGCTTGTTTGGCTATCGCCCTGAGAAAAGCATTGTCAAGCCTTCTGCGTCTGTGGCCCCGGAACTGGAAAAAGCAATCTTAGCGGGTCTGGCTAATGATCGTTTGCCATGCAAGACTGCCTGGAAAATCGCCAAACAATTTGGCATCCATAAGATGAAGGTCAGCGCCGCATGTGATGCCATGGGGATCAAGATTCGGCCATGTCAACTTGGGGCGTTTTAGATTGCGTGCTGTACGATCATGTATTTCATAGTCAACATATCTCCCATGATTAAACTCGCCGTGGTCTTCATCCTCATGATGGTCATGATAAAACAAAGGCTTTCTCTGGGAACTGCCCTCACCGCGGGGTCGATCCTCCTGGGCCTGTGGTTTCATCTTTCTCCCGTGCAAATCGGGGCTTCCATGCTTCGCTCCCTTATGGCATATCGGACCGTCACCCTGTGCGCTGTGGTCACACTGATCTTGGTCTTAAGCCACGCCATGGAGAACACAGGGCAAATGAAACGTCTCCTGGTTTCCTTTAAGGGAATCAGCCAAAACACTCGTTTAAATCTTGCCCTTTTTCCGGCCCTGATTGGCCTCCTGCCCATGCCCGGAGGCGCTATCTTTTCTGCTCCCATGGTGCATGAAATCAGCAACCAAGAATCCCTTCCAGCCGAGCACAGGACGCTGATCAATTACTGGTTTCGTCACATATGGGAATTCTCCTGGCCACTTTACCCGGGTGTGATTCTTACGTGTGCCCTATCTGGTATTGACCTGTGGACCTTTGTACTTGTCCAATTCCCATTAACCCTCTTTACCGCCTGGATCGGATATCTGACGCAGCTGCGATCTATCCCGATCCAAAAGCACGCTTCCAAGCTATACTTCAGCAAACCCCTGAAAGCGTTTCTCGCGGAGTTGATGCCAATCATTTTGGTCGTGGGAGGGGCGGTTTTTTTCGGGGTTCTGATCTATCTTGTAGGCAATGCATGGCCGCCACTCAAGTCGGTGAGGAAAGAGATCCCTCTGATTGTGGCCCTTATCATAAGCATATCCTGGGTGTGGCAGCAGAACCACTTGGTGTTCGGGGATTTGCAGCGCATATTCTTTAATCGGTCTTTGCTATCTATGATTAATATGATTGCCGGTATCATGGTTTTTCAGGGCATCCTAGAAGATAGTCGGGCAGTCTCTGAAATTGGCCAAACGCTGACTTCCATCCATGTGCCCATCATCTTGGTGGTTATGATATTGCCGTTCTTGGTGGGAAGCATTACGGGCGTTACTGTAGCCTTTGTAGGAACAACTTTCCCTATTATCTTTTCTCTCCTGACAGATGCCGGCATGGCCAACCAGATCCTGGCCTATACTGTCCTGGCCTTCTGTACCGGATACGTTGGGGTTTTACTTTCCCCGCTTCATGTCTGTCTGGTTTTGACCTGCACTTACTTCAAAACCGACCTGGCACGAATTTACCGAAAACTGTGGTTTCCTTGCACGGCTGTTGCAGCTGCCGGGATACTGTCGTTCTGGATCAACCATTTGATTTAGTACATCCCTTTTCTAGAGAGTCGTCATCTTGCGGAAGCCTTGAAAAATTCTATATAGCCCCTGACTGAATTGGCCATGAAAAATCTTTCCCGCTTTTGTATATCAGGATCCATGAATTTAAAGGCCTTTAAATCCGGATCTTTTTCCAGGAGAGTATCCACACATCTCACCACGAGCTCATCAGAACCGACTGACATCTCTTTCTGAATAACCTCTTTCCATCTCAAAATCTGAGCCCGAAACCTTTTCAGCATCTGGCAAGAATGAGGGGCATCTCCAAAATGGGCATAGCATATATGCTGGTCTTTTAAGGCCATCAATCGATCCACACTCCCCAAAAAATCTTCCAGGAAAAATCTGGGAGGGGTGGCAGGGCGCAGGTAATCCATATCCCTGACGAAAAAATAGTTACCACCGGCCTCCCCGGCAAAGAGATTCCCCTTGTAACTAAAACTGAGGTGATGAGGCGCATGACCCGGCGTCTCAATGATGACAAGGCCTTGTATGCGCGCCTGTGTGTGGGGGATACACACCTCCTCTTTTACAGCTTTAGGCGGACCATAGGCTTCAGCAATCTCTACAAGGACCTTTTGGCTGCCCTCCCATAGCTTAGAGGGATCTACAAGATGCTTTATCCCTTTGTCATGACATACGACCCGGGCCATCGGGAAATGCGCCAGGATTTCGGCTAATCCACCTGCATGATCGATGTGTATATGGGTGAGGAGTATGTAGTCTACCCTCTCCACGTTCATCATCATAAGGGCCTCAATCAACCTGCTCACTGAATTGGCTGGCCCCACATCCACCACGAAATTGATATCTCCCCTGTATACCCATGAGCCGATGAAATGATTAAAACCCGGGATTTTCTGCTTGATCTCTATTAGTGTGCAATTATGCTCTTTCAACAGGGGCCTCTCCTTTAAAATTTTCATATCAAACCTATTGAAGCGCCCTTCTCATCCATATTACCAGGGACATTATGTTTTGCATATACATCTATTGCCAAGTATGCTATCTTTCTCATAGGACGACCTCCTTAATAAGGTGTTAATGATTTTGTTGTGATTTCATTATACACCAAGGTCGTCCGTTTTTCATATAGCCAGAGATGTATTTTAAAAATCATCAGCCCTATCGGGTAAAGACCATTACTTTATTGAAGAACCCTGCAGCCCGCAAAGCACTGCCGTCAGGCAGAACCTGCAGGGAAATGCGCTCGGCTGTTGCGGTTCATGTCAGTTAAGAATCTCTTAAGAAGACCTCTGTTCCTTATGTGGGTAATCCTTGTTCTCTTGTACCCATACGGAATGGTGCACGGGGAGATATCAGACGACACCACCTGGAAAAGCATTGAAACTAAACATACCATTATCCAATACCAAACCCTGGAAGACCTGAAAAAATTTAATAAAAAAGTGGCTTATTACTCGCTGGGATGGGGTCTTAAAAGTCTGTTTTCCGGCTCAGGTTCTGATAACATGGCAGATAAACTCAAAAAGAAAGTGGACGCTTTATATAGAAGAGTGCAAGAGATACTGGATATGCGAAAAAAGATAGAAAAGGTCATCATTAATATCTACCATGACAAAAAACAATTGCACGCGGCCTATTATAAAATCTTCAAAAAAAAATGCCCGTCCCGGGCCTGGTATATATATGAATACAACACCATATACATCAATGCGGATGATCTCCACGAGCGGATGTTGGCCCACGAGATGGCCCATGCCATCATTGACCACTATTTTGCGGTCCGGCCCCCTACGGCCACAGCCGAAATCCTGGCCCGTTATGTCGACAAACATCTTTTAGATTGATGCATGTCAAAGGAAAAGTTATCTCAGTGATCTCCGAGCGCCCCCCGGTTATAATCCCTATTTTTGGGTATCATATAAACGTATAATTTTATCGGTGATATCAATTGCCCCATCAGCAGCCACCACTGATCTTTTTTCCAAGATAACCGTATATTTCTCTTTTTTGGAAAACTTCCTTACAATCTCCCCTATCTCCCGAAGGAGTTTTCGTGTAAGTTCTACATCTTTTTTCTTCAACTCCTCTTCCAGATCACTCCTGAGGCGCTTTAACTCCTTGATCTCTCTTTCAAGTTTCTCTGCTTTTTCCTTCCTGGTCGATAGGGACATTTTCTTCCCCTTTTTTTGCAGCTCTTCTTTCATTGCTTGAACTTCATCCTGTTTCTCTTTAAGTACAGCCCTTTTGGCCTCCAGATCCTTCAGAAAAACGGCCCTGGCATTCTTGGCTGCCCTGGATTCCCGCATGATTTTCTGGGTATCAATCAGCCCGATCTTCACTGTTTTCGCAAATGCAACCGTCAAAGGGAATAAGATCATGATCCCAACCAACAGAGCATTCAGCATGAAAAGTCTCTTCATATCAGGGCTCCTCTCTGTTCTCATAAAAAATATTAGAGGCACAAAGCTCAAACAACTATCGAGCTTTGTGCCTCTAATGGTTTATTAAGATCTACTGTGGGCTTGCCACACCGGCTCCGGTGCCGTCAAAGCTGCCACTGGCAAAATCCCCGGCCGCACCACCATCAATGGTGATGTCATAGCTATTGACAGTCCCTGATCCAGTCACACCAGCAGCCCAAGTACCAGTATTAGAACCAAGCGTTGTTTCTGTAAAATTATCCACTGTGAACGTAACACTGTTATCAAAGCCCGTTCCGCTTAGCGTAACAGTTTCAGCCGGAGCAGGTAATGTCTGATAACCCCCATTTACATCGTGGGTCGCCCAGATCCTGGGAGAGTCATTCGTGGAATAGGCAAAAAAGGTCACGTCGTTCATGGTCACATTTATGTTGCCGTTAGTTCCAGTAAGATCTGTCCTGCCGACCTCGATGCAGGGGATGTTCAGGTTATTAAGGAGATGATTCTGGGCATCAGTAAGCTCTGTCCCTGTCGTATTAAAAGTGAATGTCGCGGTTTCTTCATCATAACGAATGGCTGCCATTCCAAGGAATTTGCTGGTCTCTAACCAGCTACCCGCAGCCACTGCCTGCCAGGTGTTTTCGGTCGGGTTGAAGGTGCCGATGGCTTCTCCACCGATGACGCCGGTTAAGGCATGTTCCAGATCCACCCAGGCCCCGGCCACATTGCCGGATGTCTCAGCAATACCTCCTCCGGCTGGCCATGTGGTTGAGCCGGCCACTTCTAACCAATGGGTTGCAGTTAGCTGGTCATCTATCAACTGAAGGGTCCAGTTTGTGGAAGTCGTTGGTGTGTATATTCCACCCAGCATGGTCCCCCATATCCCCCAGCCTTGCTCTGTGATACACATAGAATTACCTTGGCTGCTCATAACAGTAATACCGCTACCATCACTAAAACTGCCGTCTCCGGTAGGCGAGATTATACCTTCTTCTATGTCACCGATGGTGGTGTTCGGCATTTCAACATATGTCGATACGCCACCTGCCATCCACATTCCAATTCCGTCATAATAACTTCCCGAGAGGTCGCCGGTAAGTATACCTGCGGTATTGTCAGAATTCACATAAATGGCCATGGCCGCCCCGTCCATTGCGCCATCCTTCCAGATACCGCCGGTAAAACCTTGGAAATATCCTTCTGCTGTGAGTTCGTTACCCGTGATATCTGAAGTCCAGATATAAGGTCCGCCGGAGCCATCATCATAATATTGACCTATGGCCGCCAGCAGGAGATGGTCCTCCAACGGAGTGTCGAGACTGCCAATGAGGCCCCAATCCTGTCCAGCCTGAATAAGCCCACCCTCACCATTGTAGTAGTATAGGCCTCCGTCATATTCCGGATCCCCCCAATCTCCGCTGAAGGCAAGGGGGAGGCCTTCCCATGTGCCGAGGCTGGTGGCTGCCCAATTCCCCACATCATCATAGTATCCCAGAACATCGCCTGTGATAATACCCACCTTGGTATAGGTCAGGAACACTCCATCCAGGCTGCCTGAGAGTTTGCCGGCATCCCATGTGCCAGCTGTTATGTCCGCAAGCCAGTAGCCCCAGTCACTCGCCCAGGAGTCGCCGTCATCGTATGTCCCGAAATTGGCTTTTCCACCTATTTTGGCAGACCAGCTCGTATAAATGTTAGGATTATCGTAACCACTACCACTACCGTAGCCATCCAGGATAATGTCATAGATGCCCCAGTTCTGGCCGTCTATGTATCGGGTCCAGCCTACTGTCAAGCTATCGTAATAATAATAGTAGTAGAACTGCTCTCCGGATATGTACCCGTCCCCATCGCCGAAGGTGCCATAGACCTTAGCGGTCATGTTCGGATCAGTTTGAACCTCATCGTAGAAGTCCGCCGGATTAATTCCGACATCTGCGGCTGATGCCATCCGGGTCGGCGTCCATGTGCCGTCTGCCTCAAGCAGACCCTCATAATAATCATAAAACTCAGGATGATATGTTCCTTCTAGGCTCCCCGTCAGATAACCAATATTTCCTCCTGGGTCCATATAGAGGCTGACAACCCTTGCATCAATTGCCTTGTCCCTCCACACGCCACCGATAAAGCCCTTGAATGCACCGTTGTCAAAGGTTGTGTATTCCCCATTATCGTCATTATAGCTGTAGATATCATCGTTCCAGATGTATGGAAAATCAGGACCGTCATCACCACAATAATATTCACCCATATAAACCACATCCACGGTCTGCGTCTGCCAGTCGGTGCCATCCCATGTCCATGGGGATGTGACACCACCAACCCGGGCCCAAACATCATTCCATGTGTCAAAGTAACTTACATCATAATCGTCGACAAGAGAGAGATCGGCGTAGATGCCGTAATAGGAACCCTCATCCCAATCATCGGCATAATCTATATACCCGCTGAAGGCAAGGGGGGTTTCTTCAAATGTTCCTAATGCTACGGCCTCCCAGAGGCCAGCCTCGTAGGTATCGTAACTTCCAAGCACATTGCCCTCGATGGTGCCCAGAACGGTGGGGGTCAGGTATCTGCCTGAAAGTGTGCCAGCTATCCTCTGGTCTGACCACTGGGTGCCCGTGACTGTAGCAAACCAGTACTCCGGCCACTCTATATCCCTCCAATAATCCCCGCCGAGGATGAGTGTCCAGGAATCGCTGGTGGGGGTATCGTAGTAGCCGCCGAGTTCAATATTAAAGATACCCCAGGGTTCAGGGTTGTATGAGGAGTCTTCCAGCCACCATGTCCAGCTATACGTGTAGCCCCAACCGATATCATATAGGCTATAATCATTATATATGGCGCCACCGTTATCAAAGTAACCGTACAAATAACCGTCTATATACTCCGAGGCATCACTGTAACCGAGAGGATCACCTGTTGCCCTCTGCGTAGCAGTGACCGTGCCTTCTGCCTGCCACATGTCAAGGGCAGGGAAATAGCTTCCAGCGAAGCTTCCTGAGAGTGTGCCCGCATTGCCGGCATTGTCTATATAAAAGCCAGCCAGTATGCCCTCCACATCCTCAACAGCGCTGCCTGTATGATTGGTCCTGCCTCCTATGAAGTAGCCAACCTCGCTATTATCCTCACCAACGCCATAAAGATACTCATATCCCTCCCATGTGATTAAACCGTAAGGATAACTCTCTCCCATGAGCGTGATATCCACAGGTGTGCCCGGTGTGCCTGGTTGCACATCGTAAGCGGCAGCAGCAGAAACAAAGGGCGATTCGGTCGTTCCGAGGAGACCGTAGTGGTAGTCATCATAGGTGATCTCATCCAAATTAAAATCATAGAAAATGTATGCCGCATCGATATACCCGCTCAGGACCAGGGGAGTTTCTTCAAACGCCAAGCTGCTCATAGTCCAAGTAATAGCATTGGATGAAGATATCCCGCCGGAAAAGCTCCCTAAGGCTGTTTCAGTAAGATAATAACCATAGGTATTGCCAATATAATCATTATACTTACCAGCCCCATAAGCTATCCAGTAACCTCCTTCATTGGTTTCACCACAGGCCATAGACCCGAAGATCCCCCAGTCTTGGCCAGAGATGCCATAGGTTTGGCCCACGATATCACCATTCAGAAAATCGCCATCGGTTATACTGCCATAAAAAGGACTCTGGGTTATGCTATCCCAGGAAAGGTCTTCTGGTAACACGCTGGTTGTGCTCATTGGTGTTTCGGCTGTCAGAGAGCCCCCTGCCTCCCACATACCAATCCCGGGATAGAGGGTACCAGAGATAGTACCAGAAGAAGTCAGATACCCTGCATCACCATTAGGCTTAATATAAAGACCAATGGTATGACCTGTTAAATTATTATCTGAGAGACTAAAATCTAAGAGGCCTAAGAAGGCTCCGCCATCTGTGGTGGTACCACCTATATTCATGGCCCATAAAGGCATATTATTCGGTTTGGTATATCTGCCCATAAGCGTAACGGACGGGGTCCCATTCCAAAGGTCTGTGATTCCGCCCATAAGGCCCGCAATTGAGCCATCCTCTACAAATTGCTCTGAAGTTGCCCAGGACACACTGTTAAGGCCTCCCCTGAAGGCAAGGGGGATAAGCATGTAGGTCCCTGCGCCGACGCTTTCGTACTCTCCGGTCACCTCATCATATGTCCCCCGGTACTCAAGACCGATCTTGCCCACATAGAAAGGGTCCATGTAAGTCAAATAATCATCTTCATCAAAATAGTATATTATTTCATCACCATCCTGACTGGTTATAGTGACATGGCCTGCCCCGTCATCGGTTCCCAAGATTTCCCCGAGTATATAGTACGGAACTTCTGGATCATTACCATACTGCAAGGTACCGCTTTGACCATAGGCTCCGGACCAGTCTGTCAATCCCGGATCATTGGAGTAAGTACCAACTGTGGTCACTCCCCATACCCCGAGATTCCCTCCGCTCGTGGCTGTAAGGCCCTTAAAAAACCCGATATCATGAGATGTCCCGGGATCGATAGCCCCGCCAACATTTACGCTGCCCAGGACGGGCAAGGGAAGATTCCAATCCGATAAGCTCTCAGACAGGCCCCCTTCTATTTCCCCTAATGCAGGACTCCTGTACACGTCACCTTCTGCATTCAGCGTTCCTCCTAACGTAAATAGAGGATCTGAAAGACTCCCGTAGAGGTAGCCCACATCTCCATCTTTGTCATATATGGTCCACAAAAGTCCTTCCCAGGAACCTACTACGCCACCTATGTATCCTTGGATGGGATTTCCGAGCAATGTGCCTTCAAGGGTTGAGCCCTGCGTATTTCCAGCGTCCTGGGGAAGTAGCCCGGTTATGTTAAGGGTACCTGTTCCTGTTGTCTCGTCGAAAGTACCTGAAACTTCACCCGAGAAACCTTCGATCTGGACAATAAAATCGGACTCGGGCTCAGGCTCAGGGCCTGGTGTGATATCCGGTGGGATATAAAGATCCAGTTCGGTGTCTGGACCCAGGTCAGGCCCTGTGTCTCCTGTATCAGTATCTCCCAATGCACCAAAGCCTTCGTCCTCTGGAGGAGTATACCCCTCGGGTAGCGCTTCTTCAGCGGGTGCTTCCTCTGCAGGTGCTTCTTCCGCAGGTGCCTCCTCAGCAGCTTCTTCCTCCTCAGCTACTGCTTCTTCCTCCTCAGCGATTTCCTCCTCAGTTTCCGCCTCTTCAGCAGTTTCCTCCTCACCTTCCTCACCTTCTTCCTCTTCTTCCAAAGGAGCCGTATCCTCTGAATGTTTGCCCATCTCTTCATCCGTAGACGGTCTGACCATGGGTGGTTGATCAGCACTGACCACCAGAGCGGTCTGACCTGCATGGATCGTCTTCACCTCATCAGGTCTGTTTTTGCTGTACACATACCCTTCGCCTTCCTGGAATGCCGTACCACTTACCCCTTTCAGAAACCAGGCAAAGAAATTGGTTCCCCGTACCCCGCAAACGGCCGTGGCAGTGTGAACCTCATAACGATTTTGCTCATCACGCCCGAACTTCGCCCCTAACGCACCGACAATGTTCTGGAGCTTACCCCTGAACAGGCTGAGAACGCCCCTGGTTTGCTCTTGGTCCATCATATATTCAGTGACCTCAACCCGGGTCTCCTCTGCAAGACGGAGGATATTCCCATCCGCAAAGGTGATCTCTGCCTTTGATTTCCTCTTGGTCCGGATGATATCACCCTTTTCTAACTCATCCCCCACATTCGCCGGCCTGGCCGCCTCACCAGGACTCGTAATATCCACCCGACCTTGAACGTGGGTCACGCTCCCGACCGGCGCTGCCTGAACAGCCAGAGGAAATACAATCATGGCTACCATAAATAGGGCTAACGCCATCAAAGACCTGATAGGTTTCATTTTGATCCTCCGTAATTTTGGGTATGGATCATCTCTTCATCCCATCCATCACGCTCAAATGGAAGATCCCTGTCTGAACGTTGAGTTAATGGCCCCACCTTGCAGGGGCGAATTCGGTAATCTTCATTAAAACAAATCGCCATCCCTGTTGCTTCACAGCGCAGAACGGTGCCGGTGACCTCAATATAAGCCTGTTTAAAATCATCTTTCAGTTTTTTTAGCTTATCAAGCGGGAGAATCAGGTCTATTTTGACCTGAGTCCCTTCAGGGAGTGGCTGTGGAGTATGGAAAAATGCCCCGCCTGAGCATATATCACTTGTCAGGAGATTAAATATCTCTGTTTCAGGGCCCGGAGTCGTGACCTCAATTTTTGCAGGGACTTTAAGATCAAATCTGTCTAATTTCCTTCTCTCGTGCATAATTTAGTATCTCGGAATTTCTACAACCTATTGACATTATAGCTATTTATTTATCCTATTGCAACCTCGATCAGGGAATGATGGAATGATGGAACAGTGGGCACGAAGTGAAGCTTTGCGC
>Ga0180301_10003761_pt1 | contig 11809 bp, 9 predicted proteins | sample GuaBasSediGuay16_FD_121797 | JGI IMG/M metagenome (GOLD analysis project Ga0180301, IMG submission 121797) | Subseafloor sediment microbial communities from Guaymas Basin, Gulf of California, Mexico - Guay16, Core 4569-2, 12-15 cm | ecosystem: Environmental > Aquatic > Marine > Hydrothermal...
ATATAAAGACCATCGGTATCGTCGGCAGACACATCGAAACCCTCGAGAAAGTAAAAAACTGGATAGGCAGCGATAAAATCGTCCCTCATATCCTCGATGTCGACGACAAAGACGCGATGATAGAGTTGATGAAACAATACGATGTCGGCGTGAGCGCGATGCCCAACCGAAAAACGAGTTATAAGACTGTCCACGCCGCAGTAGAAGCCGGACTGAACTTCGTCGAGATGCTCGAGGAATACCACCGGCGGCCCGACCCCGTCGAAACCGAGGGTCTGGAACTCCCCGAAGGTATGACCCTCGACGAATACGGCGACTGGCTCCATGAAACTGCGATAAAAAACGGCGTAACCTTCGTCGACGGAATGGGTTTCGCACCGGGTCTGAGCAATGTTACTCTCGGCGACGGTATCAGAAAACTGGACAGTGCCGAGGTCGCAATCGCCAGAGTCGGAGGAATCCCGGCAAAAGAATTCGCGGAAAAACACCCGCTGAGATATATGATTACCTGGGCGTTCGACCACGTTCTCAGAGAATATATGATTAAACTGAACGTGATTAAAAACGGCGAGATTGTCGAAGTCGACGCTGCTACAGATTTAGAAACATTCCAGTTCAATCAGTTCGGCAAAAATGAACAACTCCAATGCGCCGTTACTCCCGGTATGCCGAGTTTCCTCTTCACGAGGCCGCAGCTTAAAGAATTCGCCGAGAAAACCGTCCGCTGGCCCGGACACTGGCAGGGAGTGCATACCCTAAAAGAATGCGGACTGCTCGACCTCGAGCCCGTCGAAGTAAATGGAGTAAAGGTCGTCCCGCGCGAGGTCCTGCTGGCCCTTATTACCCCGAGGCTTCGGCCTCTCGAGGGCGAAACCGACGTGTGCGTAATGTATAATACTCTCATAGGAACGAAAGACGGCAAAAAGGTTAAAATAGAGTATTTTATGTGGGACGAAGCCGATACCGAAAACGGTATATCCTCGATGATGAGAGCTACCGGATATCCGGTGGCAATCGCCGCGAAAATGATACTCGCTGGCGAGATTACCGAAAAGGGCATCGTTCCGCCTGAGGACGCCATTCCCGCGGACCTCTACCCAAAATTCATCGACGAACTGAAAAAACGGAACATAGAAATCCTCGAAATTATGACCCCGCTGGAATAATCTCATTCGCCGTTTTTCGGTTAAAAGTAACCCTGTATGCAGAAAAAAGGGGGCGGTTAGAAACCGCCCCCTTTAATCCGTTTCGGAAAACGCCATCGCCGATTACCACGGCATACAGCAAAGTCCGCCGCCGCGGTCGCCGCCGATGTCCTTGCGTGTTATTCCGAGAGTAATAGCGATACTATGCTGCACCCCGAGGTCTTTTTCTCGAGTTATATATTCATAGAGTTCCCAGTCAAATATTTCTTCCTCCGCTTTGCCCATAAATACCGCCTGATAGCGCAGGTCCAGCATTAGCCGAAAATCGTAGGTCTGAAATGCGAGCAAACCTCCGCTTACCGATACAGTCGGGCCGTCGTCGAAAGTCGAGGTCCAGGTATCGTCCCCCTCGAACCTGAAAGGAATCTCCGCCCACTCTATTCCCGCGGCGCCGCCTACATAAGGAGCGATATCCTTCGGAGAAAATATATAATACGCCCCGACTGTAAGTCCCCATGAATATGCATCGCCGCCGCTACAACCGTAACCGCGACCCTCGATGAACAACTTTTCGAGTTCATACATCGCGACAGCCTCGTATTGCCACATCTGCTCTTTGCCGTAACTATCCCCCAGAGGAAACCGATATCCTATCCTAGCCCCGATTGTATAATAATTCTTTCGCCTTCTCGGTTCGGCCGTCTCGGCGTCGGTAACGTTGGTTTTGTCGAGAACCTCCTCCGCTTTTTTGCCCTCGGCCATTCCGCGCGCGAGCCGACCGATAACCACATCGAGGTCCTCTACCGAAGTCGAAGTGAGCTTATCGGTGTGGACAGTAGCTCCTGAAGCGTCGGCTACGTAAATACTGACGATTACTTTTTCTCCGAGTTTGGATAGCGACCCGTAAAGCGCCTGTTGAGTTCCGGCAGCTTTCGCCCCGGCTGCGGCACAGGCGGCGTCGGTGCACATCTCCCCAGAAGGCGCATCCTTACACGAATATCCTAACCCGGTTAATTCCGATGTGAACAGCTGACTAACCGCCGAAACCGTCGCCGCATCGAGACCTGTAGCAGTAAATTCATATATTATAATCGATGTCTGCGCAGCGGCGCAGAACACTAACGCAAAAAACAAAAGGACGACAGATTTTTTCATTATACCCTCCATGGGAAATCTTTGTTCTCTCACGAATAGAGATTGCTGAATGAAGGTTTATATCCGATGTCGAAAACTCGAAGGCCAAAATCCAGAATCCCTTCATTACAAAGTAGTTATATGGATTGGCGGATTCTGGCTCCCGGCTCTTGCGCTTTTTATTTTTTGGAAAAACAAGCTACCTTAAATATATAGTATTATCGAATGGATACAAGGACTTTTTGTTTCACAAATCTTTACCAATTAATGTCTGGTTTTATTCTTTTTGCGCAACCATATCTGCTTTTGAAGTCCTCGCTTCCAGCGCGACAGCGTATTTGCGTTGATTCCGAGGTTCCGCGCTACTTCCGAAATCCTGCGCCCCTATTCGACCACGAGCCGAACGGCCTCGATTTTAAACTCCTTATCGAACTTCCGTCTGTGTTTTTCGGCCCTATAGAACACCTCCTTCCGAAAGGCAATATAATTCCGAAAACAACGATTCAGAATAACTCGTTATTCGTTTTTAAGGTCGAGCGAATTACCTACTTTGTGGGCGTTATCTCTACTCTATTTGTTCTCTTTGTTTAGTTTTATTTAGGCCAATTTCGGTATTAAGTTGGCACAAATCTGGCGTAATTAAAAAACGCAGGATTTTAATCCTCTGCGGTTTTCTCAATTACAATTATAGATAACATCTGCTATGCGCGTTCCCACGCTCCAGCGTGGGAACGGGAAAACGAAAAGAAGCAAAGCTTCTTATATAAACGCATTACGCAACTGGAGCTACGTAACGAGAGTCGTAGCTTCACATTATTTCCCTGCTTTCATTATCAAGAACGGCCCTTCAGGCGCTTTGACGACACTTACATCCGCAAAACCGGCCTCGTAAACCAGAGCTTTTATTTCGTCCGCGGAAACGCTCTTCCCGAAAACGATTTTTCGGAGATACCATCGCATAAACGGCTTGAAAACATACCACGCTGTGAATTTTTCGGCGAATGCCGTGAAATCTTTTTCCGACGCCTCTCTGTCGGCCTCGGCAATATAGGCTTTCCCGCCCGGCGCGAGGATGCGTTTTATTTCGAGCAGTCCGCGAAGCTTGTCCGGCCAGTGCTTTATACACGCCACACTGACGACGATATCGAACGAGGCGTCGACGAACGGGAGAGACATAGCGTCGCCGATACGCAAGCTGCAATTCGGGAGCGCCTCGCGTTTCAGTAAGCGGTTTGCGTATCGCACCTGTGTCGGCGAGTAATCGACTCCGACAATCTCGGCGCCGGGGTATTTTCGGGCAAACATAAGCGTAACGTGTCCCGGCCCGGAGCCTATATCGAGTATCCGCGCGTTCTCCGGCGCTTCGACCTCATGGACAAACTGCTCGAACAACCCCGATGCTGCCTTTATTACAAGGTGGTTATAAATCGGCCCCTGAACAAAATCCCACGCCCATTTCGCGTCGAGGAAACGCTTAACGATGCCGTGTTTTTTGCTATCTGTGGCATTTGCGCTCATCGCCACTCAAACCCTCTTGTAAATCCCAATCACCTTAAGGAGATTAAATAGGGCTATCCTCAATTTGCCGTGCGATTTTACTTTTTCGTAAAACTCCTCTATCGCTTCGACCTGCCTGTCGGTGGCTTTCCCGTCCGGTTTGTGGAAAGCGTAATGCAGAAGCTCGCCGCGGATTTTGCGGTAGTTATCCGATTCGAGGTTCCTCTCGATTGCCGGGATTATATCGTCCTCTTTATAGAGGACATCCCCCGCGCGCCAGACGAACGTATTCGAGAATTTGTCCTCAGACGGCCTGTAGTTCTCCGGCGACGGGTTCGCGAAAATTATCGGCCGGTCGAAATGGAACCACTCGTAGCAGACCGCCGAGATGTCCGAAATCATAATATCCGCCTGACGCATATAAACGCTGATATCGGCGTCCCAGACGGTTTTTACGTTTTTCTCGACACCGAGCCGTTTTATATAATCCTCTATTTCGCCGTAGATGCCGGTCATATCCTCGTTCAGTCTCGAGTGGTATTTGATTATCAGATTCCATCGCGGCGCGATAGCTTTCACCAACCGTTTTCCCCACAACGGGAGCGAGCTTTCGCCATAAGCCGAGAATTTCATATCGATAGCCCCGGCGGAAATCCAGGTCGGCGCATAGAGAACGGTCGGCTTGCCGTTGTCGAAAAGCGGCGCGCGCGCGGCCTTATTGTTAATAACGTCGTCGAATTTCGGATAGCCAATCAAAACGAGCTTGTCCAGGTTTTTCACATAGCCGGCGTTCTCGATTTTGTCCTTCGTCTTTTGACCGGGGAGGAAAATCCTGTCGAAAAGCCGCATCCTCTTGTCCTCGACATATCTTTTGTCCGAGACGCCGTGGAAAACCTGAACCGCGTAGCCCCAGTATATCATCTGGAAACCGGTATAGACGATTACCTTCAGGCCGCTTTTGCGCGCGATATTCATCGCTTTGTAGGTGTGGTCGACGAGAAAAACGGTGGGATTCAGGTGCGCGTAATTCTCGTTAATATACTCATATATTCTTTTGTTCTTGGTCATTATCGTCCCGCCGAGCCGCTCGTAGATGCGCATTATCGGAGGGATATGCTGGATATCGGTGAGGATGTAATAGCCGATTTTCATTTTTATCGCGTTACCTAACTCCGGGGTCATTTCAAATACACTATTCTCTTCGTTACCGATTCGCTACCCCGGTCGGTGAACCTGTCGAACCGCGCCCGAATCAAATAGATTCCGGAACCGAGAGATTCGTCCGGTTGCCAGACGGTTTCGTAGGGGCGACCCTTGTGGTCGCCCGATACGCGGGAGGACACAAGGCCCTCCCCTACGGGCATTTCAAAAACGATTCTCCCGTTAATGTCGAAAATTTCGATTTGTAGGGGCGGGTCTGTGGCCCGCCCGTCTCCATTGGTTCGTTTGCGAACAACCCACATAGGCCATTTCATATCCTATTCTCTTCTTCCTTGATTCGCAGAATACACCATCTATTTCCAACTTGTTTTATTACGTTTTTGTTTTCTTCAGATGATTCAACGTGCGTAACCCACACTTCGTTTGTTCCCCATCTCTTGTTATTTAGCCTTACCACTAATAATTGTGTACCTTCACGTATTGGACAGTCTCCTAAAATACCGGCAACTCCGATTGGGAGAGATTGTATCAGTTTAACTAGGCGGCCACCTTTCGATAATTTCGGTAAGCATTCTGGCAATTTACTCATATGTTTACGACTATTGCAACTTCTACATAACACCCAAAGATTATCAGGGTCGTTACTGCCGCCCTCGATTATAGGGATTATATGGTCAACAGTTAGGCGTTCTTTTGAACCGCAAATTTGACAATACGAGTCTCGCTGCAAAATCTTTTCTCGAATATCTTTTGGAATTTTGCGTTTTTTCTGTTGTTTTTTCCTAAATTCTTAAGAATCTTTTCACGCTCGATTTCTGTAATTAGTTTCAATTTGTGGGCACGATATACAACGCCTTTACCAACTCGACCAGTTTGGATAATCGAACATGTTTTATTTGAATTACCCTTAAAGTGGTTTCTTATGCAAAGATTAACTTCAGAAGCTATTTCGGAAGGAGTAGCTTTTCCCCACATCTTTTGGACTATACTATCTGTTTCCTTTGTCCAAATCCTATTTTGCGGTTTTAGAGTTAATCCTTGATTGCGACGTAATATATTCACTTTCTCATTATGTGAAATGAGTTTAAGAAGGTATGCTTTTTCTACTACGCGCCGAGTTGTAAGAGGACGTGGAGTTTTACAATCAGAATAATTCTTTTTGTAATATTCTTGCACGAACTCATTAACCATATCGCACACGTGGTCAGGATTATCTGACGACCAATTTGCTTTTAAGAAATCCTCAACTTCGAAAAACCAAATACGCAATTTAATAACCTCCAAGGATTACTCCGTTATCCACCCTATTTTACCATCGGCAATTTCACGCCTTTTTCTTTCGCGACCTCGATTGCTTTTTCGTAGCCCGCGTCGGCGTGGCGCATTATGCCTGTGCCGGGGTCGTTGGTCAAGACTCGCTTGAGGCGTTCGTCCATCTCCGGCGTGCCGTCGCATACGATGACCTGCCCGGCGTGTAGCGAATGGCCCATTCCGTCGCCGCCGCCGTGATGGAACGACACCCAGCTTGCGCCGGAGACGGCATTGAGCGCGAAATTCAGCAGCGGCCAGTCGGCGACAGCGTCCGAGCCGTCCTTCATATTTTCCGTCTCGCGGTTCGGCGATGCCACAGACCCACAATCGAGATGGTCGCGGCCTATCACTATGGGCGCTTTAACCTTGCCGGTTCTGACGAGTTCGTTGAACGCGAGACCGGCGATATCGCGTTCACCATAGCCGAGCCAGCAAATTCTACAGGGCAGCCCCTGAAATGCTATACGCTCTTTCGCCAGCTTCAACCAACGATGCAGATAGGGCTTGTTCGGAAACAGCTTCATTAGCTCGTCGTCGATGGTGTAGATGTCCTGCGGGTCGCCGGAGAGCGCAGCCCATCGGAACGGCCCCTGCCCCTCGCAGAACAGCGGCCTGATATACGCCGGAACGAATCCTGGATATTTCCAGCTACCATCGGAGTTACGGGCTTCTTCATATTTGATATTTCCGCCAGCGACTGCCTCGCCGCGAAGGTTGTTGCCGTAATCGAACGTCTCCGCGCCGCGTTCTTGCAATGTTATCATCTGGCGGACATGCTTCGCCATCGTTACATGGCTTTTGCGGACGTATTCCTTCGGGTCTTTTTTACGGAGTTCCAACGCTTCCTCGAATGTTAACCCATCGGGGACATAGCCATTCAAAGGGTCGTGGGCGCTGGTCTGGTCGGTGAGGATATCCGGCACGATATTCCGTTCTATTAACCTCGCCAACAAATCCACTTGATTTCCGACCCAAACTATGCTTTTGGCGGCTTTGCGGTTTTTGTAGTCGATTGCCTTATCGATAGCGGCGTCGAGATTATACTCTATTTCGTCGAGGTATTTCGTATCGATGCGCTTTTGCGCGCGGGCCTTCTCGACCTCGGCGGCGAGATAAGTAGCGTTGCACATAGTCGCGGCTAAAGGCTGAGCCCCGGACATCCCACCGCAACCGCCGGAGACGATAAGCTTGCCTGCAAGGTCGTCCGTCCCGAAGACTTTGCGACCTGCGGCGGCGAAACACTCATAAGTGCCCTGCAGAATCCCCTGCGTGCCGATATAAATCCAGCTTCCAGCGGTCATCTGACCATACATAATCAAGCCCTTTTTCTCAAGCTCGTGGAAATGGTCCCAATTAGCCCATTTGCCGACGAGGTTCGAGTTGGCGATAATCACTCTCGGCGCCCATTCGTGCGTCTTAAAAACACCGACCGGCTTTCCAGACTGCACGAGAAGCGTCTCGTCGTTCTCGAGTTCCTTTAGCGTGCGGATAATCGCGTCGTAGCATTCCCAGTTGCGCGCGGCTTTACCGGTTCCGCCATAAACTATGAGATTGTCCGGGTCGTTAGCGACATCCGGGTCTAGATTGTTCATCAGCATCCGCATCGCGGCCTCCTGATGCCAACCTTTGCAGTTAAGTCTGCTTCCTTTCGGCGCATGGATAATGTGTTCGGGCATAGTTCCTCCGTTCTATTTTGAATCTTTCGGTTCAAATATAATATCTTTTTAGAAATAAAGCAAATCCAATCGAGCGGTTATTCTCGGTGCTACAACGTGGCTGACAAACGACGTATAGATAGTTAAATTATCAATAAATAACCCGACCAAATAGCAAATATGCGTCGCCGGACTATACCGTCGATTGCACTTCTTTTGTGGCTTTTATTGTGTGGTTGCGAATTCGAGCCGCCGGTTGGGTTATCTATAGCAGATACGGCGCGGGAACCGGCGAGTTCGATACCACTATCGGTATATTCGCTATGGAAATAGAATAATTCGCGCTCGATAATAATATCAGATATCGAACTCTATAGAGCTGTACCTGCCGGTTCAATCGTTTCGCAAATTGCATATCTCAGGCTAATTATTTAAAAGTCGGTATCGTGCTAACTGTTTATCACACAGGATAATAGACCAACAGACTATCTCTGGCACGAGCATTGCTCATATATTAGTAGGTGATGAAAAATGGCATTCCAATTTAAGATTTCGAAACGTGCTTTCTGGGTTATAATAATCGGATTTATTCTGTATTTAATATTCTTTAAAAACACCGAGGCCGCTGAAAACACGGCGACTATCGATATTTCGGTCGAGCAGGAGGAGCTTGTTTTGGGGCAGATAAGAGTCGAGGACGAAGGTTCTTTCGATTTGCTCGAAATCCCCGGAGATTATCGGCTTCGCGGGGAACCGGGGGAACCGTTTCTGCCGGTAAGAACAATATTCCTGTCCGTTCCGCGCGGCGCGAGATTCGTATCGATAAAAGCTATCCATTTAGAAGAGACCACGCTTCCGGGGGAATATAATATCTATCCTGCACAACCGCCCGTTCCAACTGTGGGAAGCATTTTTATCCGATCGTCACCATAAAACAAGATATACTGGACTCGCGGGAGACGTTCCCGCGGGAGAACATAACGTTCATTACCGACCGCGCCTCGATGCGCGGTTTTCTTTTTTTTGTATTCAATTACTATCCACTGCGGTATACAGCCTCCGAACAAAAAACCAGTCTGGTTACGAACGCAAAATTCGAGGTCGTTTTCGATGAGGGTTTTTACGATTTTCGAGAATACCCAACAACCGGCGAGGTTTTCCGAGACGCGGCGGCAAATCTCGTATTTAATCCCGAGAACCTCGGCAGACAAAGGCCGCTTTTCGACGAACCCTCCGAAGCGGAATACATTGTTATTACGAGTAACGCTCTCTCTTCTTATTTCGAACCGCTAACCGATTGGGAAATGCAAAAGGGAGTAACCTCGGAGATAGTAACGGTCGAATCGATAGAATCGAGCTACCCAGGCACGAATACTCAGGCGAAAATAAAAAATTGTATTCTCGACTACGCTATGAACAAGGGTTCGATTTGCGTTTTGCTCGGCGGCGATAATACAATTATCCCCGATTATGATTGCTATTGCTATGTGAATAACGACAATCCTCCTTACGACCCCGATTATACAAATCCAGCGGATATTTATTATACCGGTCTCGACGGCACCGACCCGACAGACTGGAATCTGGACGGCGACGACAAACAGGGCGAACCTTATGTCGACGGCGTGGACCTTTATCCCGACGTGATTGCCACTCGCGCGGGATTGCGGACATCCGACGATGTTACGGCTTTCGTGAATAAAACGTTGAATTACGAACAAAATCCGCCGACATCGGATTCGCGCGGTCGTTCGGCGATTTCGGTGCAATCGTTAGGATAGGTCTGTTTGAGAGCGCCGGATAGGTTGATTTGGTTGTCATATAACAAGAAAAATGAACACCCCGTAACCAAAATGTAAAAAGATAAACGGCAAAAACCGAAATTTTTATCCGATGTTAAAGAATAAACCGTTTTCCAGCAATCTCAAATTAAACTTTCTTGACTATCACGCCGAAAGACCTATATTGCTACGAATCAAAAGAAAAATGACCGAACCTGCAAAAAAAATACTCAAATCGGCTACCGAGCACGCTCTCGGTGTCCTCGAATTCGGTAGAATCAGGAAACTCGTGAAGGAGGCGTGCGACTCGGAACTCGGCAAGGAAAAAGCGGAGGAACTTTACCCACTGGATAGCGCCGAGCAGGTGCGAAACCGACTGGAACTTGTCTCCGAAATAATTCGCGCATTGGAGGAAGCTGGTCAACCAGATTTGTCGGGCATCGCCGACGTTCGCCAACAGATAACTCTCGTAACGAAAGAGGGCGTTCTTTCGGCGGATGACCTATGGAAAATCGGTTGCATAGCGGATTTGTCGAACAGGTTATCGCATTATAGTAAGAAAGGTTGCAATGATAAGCCTCATCTTGGGGAGGTTTTAGGTTCTTTATTCGAGATACCCGGAATCGCCGGACGTATAACAGAATATATTATCCCGCCGGGGGAACTATCCGAGGACGCCACGCCGCTTCTAACCGACCTTCGCAAGCGGAAAGCGGTAACCCACGAGAAGTTACAGGCGAAATTGGAAAGCTACATCGGCAACCCGAAATACGAAAACATCCTTCAGGATGAGTTTGTAACGCTACGCCACGGTCGGTTTGTGTTGCCGGTCAAAATCGAGCGTAAGCAGGAGATACAAGGGGTAATACACGACCGGTCGGCGAGCGGCGCCACGCTATTTATCGAACCGTTACCCATAGTCGAATTGAACAACGAGATGCGCGAGTTGGAGCTTGCCGAAGAAGCCGAACGCGAGCGCATATTCCGACTTCTGTCCGAACTGGTAGCGGCCCACGCGGAAAGCCTTAAAGCGAATCTGGAGATACTCGGCAGGCTCGATTTTTTAGTGGCTTGCGCCCGTGTCGCGCGGCGCTTCGATTCGACCTGTCCCGAATACGGTAAATCCGAAGACTTTATCCTCGAAAAAGCGCGGCATCCTATGCTAATTATCGAGGGCGAGGAGAACGAGGATTTCGAGGTAGTCCCGCTGGATATCGAACTTCGAGACAGCTCGCGCGCACTGGTCGTAACCGGCCCGAATATGGGAGGAAAAACTGTAGCGCTTAAAACCTGCGGACTTCTCGCGGCGATGACGCAATCCGGATTACCGATACCGGCTGGTGAGAATAGTAAAATCCCGCATTTATCAGGGATATTTGCGGACATCGGCGACGAACAGTCGATAGACGATTCCCTCTCCAGTTTTGCGGCGCATGTGAACCGCTGGCAGGAGGCTGTTTTAGGCGCAGATGAAAACTCACTTGTTTTAATCGACGAGCTTGGTAGCGCAACCGACCCCGAAGAGGGCACACCGCTATCACGGGCGTTGCTGGAAGAGCTTATCGAGAAGCACTCGTATCTCATAGTAACCACGCATCTCGGCGGACTGAAAGCGCTCGCGGTCGCCACCGACGGTGTCGAGAACGGCGCGATGGAGTTCGACCAGGACGAACTCCGACCGACATATCGATTGAAAACCGGCATCCCCGGACGGTCGTGGGCTTTCCAGATATCGCGGAGGCTCGGCCTCGACGAGAGAATCCTCGAGCGCGGAGAGAAACTTATCGGCGAAAGTGGTTCACATATCGATAGGTTGATAGCCGACCTCCAGCGGAAAATGCGAGAGGCCGAATCTTTAAGAGCAAATGTAAAATCGGAATTGAAGGCTCTCAAACAGGAAAAAGAAACCCTGAATGCGCTAATCAAAGCCAACGAAGAAAAGGCTTCACGGGTCGAGGAGCTCCGTAAACGCTACGAAGACGACCGTCTCGAGATGCTCGAACGGGAAATGGCTATCGAGCGGCGCAAACTAAACGAGGAAATCCGAAAGATACGTCGTCAGGAAGAAGCCGCCGAATCCGCGCGCAAAGCGGTGCGTGAAAGGCTCGACGAAATCAAAAAAATA
>Ga0180301_10003762_pt1 | contig 11807 bp, 26 predicted proteins | sample GuaBasSediGuay16_FD_121797 | JGI IMG/M metagenome (GOLD analysis project Ga0180301, IMG submission 121797) | Subseafloor sediment microbial communities from Guaymas Basin, Gulf of California, Mexico - Guay16, Core 4569-2, 12-15 cm | ecosystem: Environmental > Aquatic > Marine > Hydrothermal...
GGAGCTGTCTGATAGACACGATCATCTTATCGAAGTCAAGGATAATGTTAGTGCACATCTCATCTATCCCTTCAAGGGTAGGATGATACCGAGAACTGCCAGCGCATTACTCAATATTGTTCTAGGCCCACCTGATGGGAAGCCTAAGACCATACTCGATCCCATGTGCGGCAGCGGCACTGTATTGGTAGAGGCCATACTCAAGGGCGGCGATAGGATAGGTGAAATATATGGTGTAGAACTCGTGCCTTACTATGCGTATATTGCTGAGGCTAAGACTCAAGCTGCACTGGGATATCGTCCAGAGGTATTATCTAAGGAAGAGGTTGATCGATATACTGTTGACTGGGAGGATGGTAATAAGATTACTAATGTAGTGATGGCCTATGGTCAGTTTCTCAGTGAGAGGACTAGGAGATCCAAGGTAGCTAAGCGGCTACAACTCATAGATGAGGCTATTACTATTACCCAAGAGTTAAAGCAGAAGTGGGACATTAAGCCTCCTATACACGTAGAGATACTTGGCGGCTATAGCGCTACACAGCTACCGTTTGGGCCCGAGTGTATAGATGGGATAGTATTCTCACCACCATACTCTCTAGCACTAAACTATCAGGAGGTTAATCCCATACCCAAAGACTTCCCCCGACATCACAGTAGGACACATCAGGTAGATGGAGCTGACCTTGATACCTATCGATTGTTAATGACTCAAGTGTATAGGGAATGCTATCGAGTTCTGAGGAAGGGTGGTAGGGCTGCCATAATTATTGGCAATCAAACTAAGAGGGGACAGGTCATTGATAATGTAGGATGGTCTATTAATATTCTCAACAAGATAGGCTTCAATATTATGCTCGTTATAGCTGAGGATATTATGAAGGCTATGAGGATAGGCAAGGACTACATCATAATAGTGGAGAAGCCAAGGTCATCCGATGAGTATATAGAGTATCAGGGTAGGTGGAGTAGGGAGGGAGGTGTTATTGAGATTGATGGAGGAAAACTTGAGCAACACTTGGAATGAGTATCCCGAGTTGGATGTGGATGTGGAAATAAAGGAGGATAAGCCAAAGACTAAGAGTAAGAGTAAGAGGAGTAAGAAGGAGACTATCATATTTGATGCTTCACATTGGATAATGCGGCTATTGGCAGAGCGCACCCTTGAGAGGTTAAAGAATAGAGATGATGGTATTAAGTTCAAGATCAAGAACGATGAGATTAAGTTCAAGGGTAGAGGGGAGGCAAGGACATTCAGAGCCGAGTTCATGATAGCATTTAGAGAGAAGAGGGCCAAGTGGAAGATGCCACCTGAATGGCCAGCATCACTAATTCATATGGTCAAGAAGGATGCGTGTCTAAAGGAGTTGGGACTAAAATCACCTAAGCCCGGCATGACTGAGGAGGAAGTGCTCAATATAGTCTTCAACAATAGATTGAAGATAACAGTCTTACCGCTCCTCACTTGGTTAGAATATCTGGCTGAGAGTAATAACATATCTGTTGACGAGGTTATAGATAGGCTTGAGAGTGATAAACCAGAAGTATATCTACCTCTATTAGTGAAGGTAGGTGTGGTGTCTAAGAAGGAATATGAGGCATGGATAAGGTATGAGGGTAAGGAGGGAGGAAGTGATTATGCCGAGAAGACTGTTCAAGAATGAGTTTATTGAGGTGGATGAGACAGACTATGGCATCATGATCAGTTGTTATACTTGGGTGGATAGACTATCAGTAGTTATACCAAAAGACATAGAGACTATCGACGGTATTATAGGTGCACTCAGAGAGGTGAGGGAGGCGATATCGTGAGACTAACGTGGCATGTTGAAGTGAGCGGCGCTGCTGGCAAGTTAAAGCTGGGCCCACCACCATATGTCAAGATCAAAGAGTTATTGCTCACAGAGATAAAGGCTAGGATTAAGATACTTGAGTCTGAGTTTAGGGATTTGTGGCCTATCATAGGGCCGTATTGGGATAGAGATATCAGGTTCACTACCATGGATGGTAAGCCTGCCTATACCAAGCCTAGGAAGAGAGGTAAGAAGAAGGGTAGGCGCGATCTATACTTCATAGAAGATGATGCTATACTTGAGGCATGGAAGTTTGACCGCAAATTAATAGAGTTCCTTGATATGCTCAGGGGTATAGAGAAGCTATTAGAGTTCACACTGTGGGGGCTGAGAGCGCATATACAACTGCCCTTCCCACGTAAGAAGGAGATTATTGATGAGTATGAACAATTGTTAGAGTGGGTCAGCGAACTTAAGGACTCGGTAAAGGAGTGGCGTGAGAAGAGACTTGAATATCCTAGATTGCCCGAGTGGCTGCGCGCCAACATACTCTCTTTTGATGAGGATCATACCGAATCGTGGGATTACTATCCCGAGAACAATGAGGAGGTGTTGGAGGTATGGGAAGACTGAATGTTGAGGAGATGAACCAGAAGTTTGAGGATCTATTATCCGTGATAAAGGAACTTGTTAATAGGATCTTTATGTTGAATGAGGTTGCTGTCATGGAGAGACTTAGAGCAGTGTGTCTTATGATTGCGCACATAGAAACTCAGCTGAATGCGGTAGAGGCAATGCCCGACCTTACTGATGAACAGAGAGTAGCTAAGATAGAGTTTCTAAATACAATACTGAATTGGCTGATGGGACAACTGTATGGTGAACTTACAGTCCTCTCTCTCTTCGATATTGATAAGGGAATCAAGATGATCAAAAAAGATATACTTGATCTGTGTCAGACATTAGATGAACTTGGGAATGAGGAGGGTAAGAAGGAGGCGCTGAATGAGTTAGTTGAAGAGATGCAAGAATTGGCCGCGCGAGAGATAAGCAAGTTAATAGGATCGTCTCAGTGCGACTATATAGGGTGATAGCATGAAGGCAGTTAGACAGCCTACCGAAGAGGAACTTCAAGAGTATAGTAGGATAATACAGGAGAGTGAATTTGTAGATAGGTTTGCCTCTGGCTGGGATAGTATGAGTGAAGAGGATAGGATGTGTAAACTCTTTGGTGTCCTATTAGAGGCGGCATTCATGACTGCAGGAATATTGAGTGAGATCCCCGAACTCTCAATGTATTCCCTCTCAGTTCTCAGTGGACTAATAAACATGCAGCTGATCATGCTGACATCACTAAAGATAAATGATGAAGACCTGTTTACTATTGTAGTAGAGAAGATAGGACTTGATGTGGATAGACTCTCTCAATTGACGGAGAAACTGATAGTGGATAGAGAGGAAGTCAAGCAGGGTGCTTGAATGTTAAGCATTTTGCGGGCGTATCTTAATATAGCATCCCTTCAAGGGATCATCAGTCCCGGGAGGTGTGTAGTATGTCGGAGGAAGTAGTGATATGGAAGGCCATACCTCAATTAGAATCCGAGATAATGGATGATGTAGAAAATGCCTATAAGTGGGTAGTGCGAGATGAGCAATCTATATACAAGACCATAGGATGGACCAATCGCTTTGTTAGATATAATACTATACATGCAGTGCCTTCCAAGTATCATAAAATCAAGTTGAAGAATGGACTGGTATTCAAACTGAAGAGGGTTTATACTGCTGAGGGATTCACGGGTATAGAAGGAGTATCGGGATTAATACAAGGCGAATATAAGATCTCTAAGGCGGAGTCTGTTGAATATCTTTGGAGACTAATAAAGAAACTTCAAGAGAGAGTGTGGAGGTTAGAGGATCTGGTTGATCGGCTAAAGGAAGAGGTGTGGAAGAAGAATGACTAGACGCATAAAGGATATGATCTCTGAGGTGGACTTCTACCCATATCGGATAGACATAGTAAAGGTAGGAGACAAGAGATGTTTAGAGATTAGATTCAAGAGTCTCACTGGGATAAGGGGCGTAGTCCATATACTTGAAGATAGTTGGGGATGGGAGAAACTTAAGGAGTTCTTTGGGGAGGTGTAAATATGGGCATGTATAATTTGATGTTTGGTGAGAATCCCGCTATCCCTATAATTCTGGAGATATTGGGTATGAAGAAAGAAGACTTTGGTAGGTTCAGAGATGCTTGGGTGGAAGATGGTGGTAAGAAGATAGTTGTCCTTACTAGGAATGGCGGTGGGAACAGAGAGTGGCTGGAGGATTACATAGAGCGCCTTCGGGAGCACCCGCTATACATAAGAGATTATGATGATGACTTTGACTGCACCTATGCTTACTTTGAGTTTAGGGTGCCGGATGAACACTTGGAGATAACTAAAGATCTTGCTGAGCGACAGAATGAAGAATATTCTAAGTCTCTTTATGAGCGCGTAGAAGCATTTTGTAGGGGATTAGATAGACAGGGTGATTGAATGTCTGTAGTCTCTCTTACAGATAGGGGTAAGAGGATCGTGGGGAATATAGTTGGAGAGAAGGCTAAGGAGTTAGGCACCAGCTCATTGCCTAGATTCTGTCCACTGTTGAGTATAGTAGAAGGTAGTTTGGTTAGATGTGTCGAGAATGAGTGTGCTTGGTGGGTTCCATATATGGATGGAAAGGGAGGCGAGTGTGCACTGGCACTTGTTGGTCAACTGGCAGACCTCAAGATTAATGAGATGATATGAGGTGATACTATGTGGATAACTAAGGAGAAGGCCCAGACTCAAATAAAGATTACCGAGCAAACATTCGATGAGTTCCTCTCTAGCTCAGGATTTGATGGTGGAGTAATAGAGAAGATTTTCCCATATTCTAAGATGACCATCACCGATGATGGAGAGAGGGTTGAACTGTGGCAGTGGGAGACACAAACTGAAGTCTATACATTCTCAAAGTCTGATCCTCCTATCCCACTGTTTGCAGTTAGGGTTCGGTTGAAGATATCCTATATTCCTGAGAGGAGGTGGAAGGATTGGTGGGTAGTAGATTACACGATATATCCTTGAAGCCGCTTATAGATGGTCAGACATATATAGACCTCAAGGACGATGTAGCTGCCCTCATAAAGGCGGTTTGGGAGGCCACTAAGTTGATTAATCCCAAGCCGCCTATACCACCATACCACATCGAGCGATGGAGGGTAGAGGATTATGCTACCCTTATGGAGCTAACTGATAACAGAACCATTCCTATCCTAATAGAGTTGAAGTATGATGGCACTCACCTGCAGATATCGCCATTCGGCATATTCAGTCACAGCGGCAAGCCTGCTGCTGACTGGCAGATTAACGGTCTCATTAAGGCATGTGAGAGGGAAGAGATTGCCAGCGCTGTAAGGATGATGCTGCACCCGGACAGGAGATTTGTATATTCAGTAGAACTGTTCGGCAGTAAATATACTCCTGTGGGATTCCATAGAGACCACAAGTATGAGTGGGATATACGAGTGTTTCAGATAGGCACACCAGAGTGTGGGTGGATATTCTACCACCCAGAGAATGTCACACCGGATGATAAAATAGAACTATTCATGTGGAATGAATGCGTTAGAGATCTATATCCCAATGGCGCTGTTGATCCACTATATGTAGAGGGTAGCTTCAGTAATAGTAACCTTCTTGAAGACAAAGAAGGACTTGATATGATAGTGAAAGGACAGCCCTATGAAGGTATTGTCATAAAGATGCCCTTGAGTATAGTTGCATCATACTTAGGTGCTAGCACTTGGACACTACAAGATGCCCTTTCAGGCAATTATGAGTGGGTGAAGTTCGCGCGGCGCTACTTCAGGCATGGTATAGGTATTGCCAAGTGGAAGGTAGATATCAAGCCACAGACCAAGCAGCAACCTAAGGCATTCAGTGACGAGTTCATAGCCGAACTTGAGAATGAGGTCAAGAAGTATATTGCTGAGCATGGTAAGCCTAATGAAGATGAGATATTCAAGACGGCCCACCATATACTCGACTCGGTATTAGAGACACATCCTGACTTTGAGAGTGAGTTGCCTTCTAAGTCCAAGCGTAAGAAGATCCTTAAGAGAATCCGTAAGATGTTGAGGGAGGAATGAGTTATGAAGCGGATGAGGAATGTGAATATTGATTTAGTGGATTGGGCTAGAGTAGAGTTAATCGAGTTTGAGGATGTCTTCATCTTCGGCTCTCCGGATATCTTCTCAGATGGTAAAGTAGAAGTAGGGAATGGCATTATAATCGGTAAGACTAAGGATGATAGAATTATCCTCGGCTGCTCTACTGAGTGGGAATATATGTTTTGCACCGAACTCACCAAAGAAGAAGTATCTGAATTAAGAATCGCCTTAGAGAATTGGGAAGGTGATACGGATGGGAGATGAATACACGCTCTGCATTTGGTATCTCTTCATAGACTGTGATAAGGGTAAGGTAGAGACCCACGTCTTTAGTAACCTCGACAGCTTCATGGAGTTTGTAAGTCGGATATGGGAGAGGGGTAGTGATGACTGGTGCTACATTTTGACCCATGTAGAGGAGGCTCTAGATTCTGGTTGGGCTACTACCATAGTGCCACCAGGTAGTCCATATGCCGACGGTAGAGAGACCATTCATCTCATACTCGTTTGTGGGGAGGCTGACTGATATGGAGGAGGATTGGGTTGTGGTGAAGAAGGGTCGGACGAATCTCATTAGTGAGATAAAGAAGAAATATGCTAGGCTGAGGGTGTATGATAGGTTTGTCAATCTTACTCTGCCGGCGAAGTTTAGAGCGAATGCTCGGTATGTAATGATACTCACTTCTGTGAAGAGGAAGAAACTAAAGTTAGTCCCGGTCAGCGATTACAAACCCACTATGGCATGGAGAATAGATCAGAGAAAGGGCACTATTACATGCACCTTTGTCCGCAAGTTATTTGGTCTTAAGAAAGGGAAGTATTTTGTCCCCATTGAAGAAGAAGGAGACAGTTTAATCTTAGACTTTGCTAATCTCAAGAGGATGGATGAGGAAGAGTCAAAGGAGAAGCAGACAACTACTGACTCATTATCTAAATATCTTCAGAATAAGAAAAAGTCTGAGGAAGAAGTAAAGAAGAGGGAGGTTAAGAAGGAAGATGGCTTTGATGTTAAGAAGTTCTTGGAGTGGGCATATAGACGCCTTAAGGATGGACCGACAATTGATTCCATATTGCCCTTTGAACCTGATCAAGTGAGGATGAGGATACCCGAGCACGTCTATGAAGAGTGGGGGAAGCCAGAGTGGGTTGAAGTGAGAGTTGATCCTGATGATCAGGCAATCATCATCTATCCCATGCGCGATAGGCCTATAGGTTTCATACCTTACAAAGTAGATCCTTGGAGGAGAATAAGACCAAAAAGGGCACTTTATCTTCTAGCCAATAAAGAGACAATAACAAACTGGCCTAACTTCCTACTCTATAAGACCGATCCTGATGGCGGTCTGAGAGTATGGATGCCGGGAGGGTTGAATAATGAGGACTGATATCTGGTATGCCCTATGGAGGATGACTGAGGATCTCCAAACATATATTCCTATAGTTGCCGGCGAGGATATAGAGGCCGCCGACTTACTTTCAGAGGCCAGATCCAAGATACTTCAAGCACTAGAAAGATTTAATTTGAGCCAAGAGTGGGGTATCTCACCATATTGGGAGGCTGAGGAGGGTATGGCGGCTGACATCTGGCCCAACGGTGGGGGTAAGAAGGAAGGTGAGGAACAATTCGTTCTCTTTATTGGTAATCCAATCTTTCCAAAGAGAATAGAAGGCACACTGGACTATATCAGGAGAATATTAGAAGAGCAGGGCATTAATTTGAGAGAGGATGAATGGCTACAGCTACTTAGGGAGGGATATGTGGTAGCCTATCAACCCATTACTTGGTTCGTGCAGGGAAGAACTAAGTTACATGTAGAACGGGTAAAGTATCCCATATTATTGAAGTTAGGTGATTGATATGAAGGATGAGGTTATAGTCTGGTCTCTACATGAGGCTGTTAAGGATCGGATAGGTAGAGTGGGGATAGTGTGGTGGGAGTGCAGCGCGTGGTTGATCATTATACATAAGGACAAGAAGGTCATAGCCATCAAGATATCCTCCCTCGAAGAACTTGAAGATACTATGGACTTGCTCAATATGAAGGATAAGAACAAGGACAAGCTGAGGAGGATGTATAGAAATCTTGGTGGTGTATGAAGATGCCATCCAATCAGAGAATATTGGTCGCTGTTATAGGGCCTAAGGGATTCAGATCAGAAGAGTGGATAAGAAAGAAGAAAGGTAAGGAGATCACACATAAGACTGTAATGCGGTGGGACGAGGATCTGTGGAGGACACCATATGGATGGAGGGCCATGTGGAAGGAGATCATAGCTATGTTCAGGGCATTATATGCACCAGTGGTAGGTGAATACTTCTTAGTGTTCGGCACCTTCAATTTCAAGAAGAACAAGAGGGATGAATATCTAGAGTGGGCTCACATATTGAGAGAGCTGCCGCTGCCAGTCAGGGCTATGATATGGATACACAGATTCAAGGGCAAGCTGGGGATTATGCCTGTCGATGAGGATATTTATGAGCGACTGATGAACATGGAAGTCACATTCACGGATATCCTCAAGGAGATGAATATAGACTATACCGACATCATAAGTGAGGTTCAGAGGGTCTCTGTAGATGATAAGTCCATGCCCCTTGATACACTCAAACCCCCATTCACAATGTTATATTCAGGAGGTGGTAATAATAGTGCCCAATCTTAAGAGAGATCCACTTGATATTGCTGACTGGCTCGTTAATAGAATAGCTCCACGACTAATACTGCTATCCTTTGCTGTCGGATTGCCGGGGTTCATCTACAATATTGAGATTCTCCGAATTATGGCTGGCATTATATTACTTGTAGTTAGCACAGTGCTCCTCATCTCATTCTGGTTAATATATGTGGATTGGTGATGGACGATGAGGAGTAGAAAGATAATTATCTTGACAACAATTGCAATATTAACATTAATTGTGGGTCTCTTAAGCGCTGCCTTTGGGCAAGATGAAATCATAGAGTTCTGTCTAATCACTCTATTAGCTATAGCAGCGGTATCAGCGATACATTCTATGATCGAGGATAAGTTGGAGAGACTGACATTAGAGTATCTGTGTCTAGCGGAGGGAGGTAGTATATTATGAGTGGTATTGAGGAGTGGAAGGAGAAGACTATAGAGAGAATCAATGAGATGATGGATTATTTAGATGAACTCAAAGAAGAGATCAGCAAGATGAAGGACATAGAACCCACAAAGAGGCGAAATACCATAGACTGTATAGACAGCGCTAAGTTATGCCTCTTAGAGTTGGACATCAGGATACATTTCATAGATGTGGAGGGAGTGTGAATGGTTGAACCCCTAACACCAGATAGATATTTAGGTAAGGACATATTCCTCAGCACCTTTGTAGATACTAGGCGAGGCGAGATGTGGCTGGAGTTAGTAGAACTTGGAGGGTGCAGTGAGCCAATATCTCTGGCACATTTCATGGTTAAGTTGACCAAAGACGTCTATCCAAATAAAGTAAGAGAGGTTTGGGAAGAGATAAAGAAGTGGGTTAAGGAAGTAGTTGACATTGAACTTGGTAAGGAAGACTATCTCTGGTTCGAGACCCTACTTGAGTTCTTCTGGGTCATGTTTACATATTATCCTCCTGATAGTTGGAAGGTGGGATAATGAGGAGATGCATAGATAAGTGTCCTAAATGTGGTGGAAGATTGATTCTTGGCAATCTTAGCATGAACGGTGGGTGGCTCTGGAGCATTGATGATGCAGCAACTATAACACTTATTTGTGAGAAGTGTGGACGGTGGTTCGATATAATATCCTACTTTGATAAGCCTAGATGTAACCTCTACTGGACTATAGCCGAGTTTGGGGGATGTGAGAATGTCCGTGATATACAAGAACATTAAGGTTTACTTAGTAGGATGGTGGGGAGAGGAGGCTGTCGCCTTCAAGGAGGCAATTCTATTCCCACACTACGAGGTATTAGAGAACTCGATCATAGTCGAAGATGGAATAGTTATAGGGAGGACTCTGGATGACAAGGTAATAATAGGCGTCGCCATGAATGGTGAGTATGTTGTTATTGAGGAACTTAACGATGAGGACATAGAGAATCTCAGACATCTTATTGGATCTCGATTAGATGATATGAGTAATAAGGTTGGGGAGGTGTCATATGATGATGAAGAGAATAGTTGAGATCATACAGGTCATAACGGGATGGTTTGTCATTATTGAGTCCCTCGTATTGATGCTGAAGAAAGTGATTGTGTGGAACCTCATTCATCGGCTTGCACAGTATGACTACCTATTATTCCCCGCAATAGTAGTCCTCATAATAGCGCAGCTGCTAAGTGACGGCACTACTGTAGAAGTCACTTGGGAGTGGAAGGGATATACTTGTCTTGATTCCACAAATTAGGTGATTATATGTGATATAAAGTCAAGAGTTACATCAGTAAGACGCTTGAGTGGTATGCAGTAGTAGTAGACATTATATTATTATTGACAGTCATAGCCTTCTGTGTCCTACCATTCTCCATAATCTGGATTGTAGTCTTCTACTGTTTCGGGATGAAGAGGCTGGCCTTATTCATAGCCGCCATCACCTACCCAATAAGTGCATTGTTCTATGAAGATTAGTGTATCTTAAGAGAATCCTCTCCTCTTTTTCTATTGACAGTATCACGCAACCAGCTAAATAGGAGTGGGCGTAATATAATCTACCATAATGAGAGTATGAGTTGCCACCAATAATAGGAACTGCCATAGACGTGATATAACACACCACCCCACAAAAGCACCCCGCTTGAGTGAAAAGCCACTTTCTGTAATGACAAGCACAACGCTTGACCGTGCGCATGTGACCATTAGGCCAAGCTGCAGCTGCAGCGATGCGCGCGAGCGGCGGCAACACCATAAGGGATAGGGATACTGAGGCAAGCAATAAGACGCGCGCGGCGGCGGCGATGCTGCTGCGCTGCAGCCCTATACCCTCTAGCCCTATAGTCATGACTATCTCAGTTAGGCTGCTGATCAGGCTAGCAACAAAAACAGAGGGCTAAAACTTGACAAATTAGGCAAAAAGGAATTGGAAAAAAAAAAGAGGGCTAAGGAGTATCAAGGGCAGCTAAGAGGGCTAGAACTATTGGCAATAGCAACAATTGCCACAGAGGCACAGAGGCGAATAGAAGCCATTTTAGCCAATTGTATAGTATTGCAAAGACTGCAGCGAAAAATATGAGATAAGCAAAGAAATTGATAAGAAATTGTTTAGGGTTAAAGTCCTCAGTCATTCTGGACACCATTCAAGTTTAGATTTGAATTGATTTGCTTAATTGTTTGCTGCCACAGCCTGAGAAGCGCTGGATTATTGGCAGTTCTAGCTCGTCCAAATCTCTGAATGCTGCTGATTAGTAATTTTTCAATCGAATAGTCGGTCATTTTGATCACTTGAACTCAGGTATAGCCCTCGAATGGGCTATTATGTTCTGAGCATGAATTTTGTATTGTTTGAAGTTATCAAGGGCACAAGTTAGCCTCTTAAGTTCCATTAAGCATAATGTTAGAATCACTGCGTCAAAGGGATCAATTTCGTTTATGTGATCGCAAAGAATGCTGAAGCAACGATATCTAAGTTCTTCCGCTTCCTTTAGCAGTTTAGCTGCCTCGACAATCTTAAGCCATATTTCCCATGGATCAATTTTCTCAGTCATTTTTATTCACCAAACCTGACAACAAAGGAAATAAACGGATCTATGTTGTGATATATTTGCTGTTCGAGATTTTCAAGTTCCTTGAAAAGGTGCCGCTTTGCCTCTATCTGCTCTCTGACCCACTTAATTATCTTAGGGATCTTTTCTAAC
>Ga0180301_10003763_pt1 | contig 11806 bp, 9 predicted proteins | sample GuaBasSediGuay16_FD_121797 | JGI IMG/M metagenome (GOLD analysis project Ga0180301, IMG submission 121797) | Subseafloor sediment microbial communities from Guaymas Basin, Gulf of California, Mexico - Guay16, Core 4569-2, 12-15 cm | ecosystem: Environmental > Aquatic > Marine > Hydrothermal...
CAGTTACGATCTGGAAGCGATCTTTACCTCTCAAAATGACCGGATTTAAAAGACCTACTTCTTCCATTGAGGATTTTAATCTATCAAGATCAGGGGAAAAGGTCATGCGGAAAGAGTCGTCTTCAATATTTATATCTTTAATTAAAATCGACTTGATATTTTGAGTTGAGATTTCTTTCATTGGAGTATCAAATATATGAACGATATTTTTTAATCAGCTCATGATAATAATCGGCTTCTTCCATTTTCCCTCTTTTTCGGAAGCCTTTCTCCAAAATAGTACCCTTTTTTATAAGTTCCTGAATTGCTAAGTTTTTCTGACTTTTATCGAGAATACCATCGCTTATAATTTTTTCCAGTGCTTTTACTCGAAACCGGTCGTTACCCCAGAAGCGGTGGGAAAGCTGATCATTGTGTCCGCCTCTTTTTACAATCAATTTTTCATCAATAAAAAAAATCGGGTGCCTCGCCGCAATTCGAAGCCAGAGGTCATAGTCTTCACATACTGGTAGGTTTTCATCAAAATATCCCACTTCCTCAAAAATTTCTCGCCTGAGCATCACTGACGAAGGACTGATAATACAGAGGGGGAGACAATGTTTAAAAATCCAGCCCGAATATTTTTGGTGTTTTTTCTTGGGGTTAACCCTCTTCCCTCTCCTTATCCAGATTTCATCAGTATAGGTTACGTTTATTTCCCGATTTTTCCTCATTACTTTTGTCTGGATGGAAAGCTTCCTTGGCAACCATAAGTCATCAGAATCTAAAAAGCAGATATAGTCTCCTCTGGCCAGCTTAAGCCCTTGGTTCCGGGCTCGGCTTACTCCCTGGTTTTTTTGATAAAAATAATGGATGCTATTAAATTCTTTTAAAAATTCTTCAGTACCGTCAGTTGAGCCATCATCAACCACAATAATTTCATAATCAGAGAAATCCTGTCTCTGGACGGATTCGATAGCTTCTCGGACAAACTCCCGACGGTTATAGGTAGGGATAATAACTGAAACCAAAGGTCTCATTTAATAAAGTAAATGGATAATCCAAAGTCAATTATTTATTAAATTTATCATAAATCTCTAACAATTTAAACGAGGAACCTTAAGCATTTGACAATTTTTAACCGGTTAGGTAATAGTAAAAAGGATAAAAACATGAAAAAAGGGCAAAAAAATAAAAAGTTCACTCATAGAAAAGGACTTTTCTTTCTATTATTCTTAACAATCTTATTAATTGGCGTTCCTATTCTTACCTGTTTATTCCTGAAGAAACCTTTAGAGACGTTTCCCCAATGTTTACGAGAATGTTATCTAGGGCTTTCGATCTGGATTCTTTTCTTTATTCCTTATGCTATCTACTTATTAATTCGATCAAAGGGAAAATAATAAGGAGGTTATAATGTCAGGTTTTTTTGCTGGGTCAAATCTCCTTCTTATCGTCATTGATGCTCTCCGGCCAGATCATTTAGGATGTTATGGATACCAGCGCGAGACCAGCCCGGAAATTGATAAAATTGCCGAAGAAGGGATTAAGTTCGACCGGGTAATCAGTCAATCCTCTTGGACAAAGCCTTCTATGGCCTCTCTTTTAACCTCCACCTATCCGGAAGTGCACGGAGTAAAAAAAATAGAAGATATTCTGAGCTACCAAGAAACTTTTTTACCCAAAATTTTGCGAGACCATGGGTATATCACTGGGTGTATTCAAACTAACCCCTTTCTTGCTTCTGATAGTGGTTTTAATGTGGGATTCGATTATTATGTTGAGCTTTTCGATAAAATTCCGGGAGTTTATAAGCCTCGAGTCCATGAGGTAATAAAAATAGTTTTTGATTGGCTGGATTGGTTTAAAAATAAAAAATTCTTTCTCTACCTCCACCTCCTTGATACCCACAATCCCTATTCCCCTCCGGAAGACTTTCGAAAATTTGGAGCTAAAGAGCCAGACCTTTTCGACGGAGAGATTCGTTTTGTGGACTACCATATTGGACTTATCAAAAACTATCTATTGATGAAAGGTTTAGAAAAAAAGACCATTCTGATAATCACCTCGGATCATGGTGAAGAATTCCAGGAACACGGACTGAAGTATCATGCCAAACATCTTTATGAAGAAGTTATCCGGGTACCCTTAATTATTTCATCACCTGCGCTAATCACTTCTGGTATTTCTATACCTACTCAAGTGCGATCCATAGATATAGTGCCCACTATTTTGGATCTTCTGGGAATTCCAAACTCAGAAAAACACCAAGGAGAATCACTGGTTCCTTTAATCAAAAGTGCTTTTTCTCCTGATCGGCCGGCAATAAGTCAGATCGGAGAAGGTGATGGTTTTGGGGGAAAAGAAATCATTGCTTTTAATACCGGTGAATACAAGCTGATCTGGAATAAAAAAGAGGATACAAAAGAACTTTATCATCTCCCTAGTGACCCTCAGGAGACCCAAAACTTGGCCGAACAGGATGAAGAGACATCCGGGAGACTTCAAACCCAACTAAAAAAACTTATTTATACGCCGGTTGAAAAACCCTTCCAATACAAGACAAAAGATAGGAAAGTTACATTTGATGAAGATGTGCTTTTAAGGTTGCGTGCTTTGGGGTATATTGATTAAAATTTAAGGTTAATTTAAGAGGAGTTGAAAATGAGAGAATGTAATGTTGAAAAAAACCGGGAAAAATGTAACTGTACCTATGAACCCTGCGAAAAAAAAGGTATCTGCTGTGAATGCATCAGATACCACCTACGAATGGGAGAATTTCCGGCCTGTTTTTTCCCTGAAGATGTAGAAAAAACTTATGACCGTTCCATAGAGACGTTTATCAAAACTTACCAAAAAAGGGGGAAGTGGTGGTGAAATGGAAAAAGGATTTTCGAACCGGGAATTAGCAAAAGTAATCTTCTCTACCATGAACAGTCGGGACCTTTCTTACCTTGAAAAGCACCTTTCTGAGGATGCTATTTTTGATTTTCCTGGTCCGGGGGTTATTGAGGGAAAAAAAAGAATCCTTCTTTTTCTCAAAATTCTTTTTCGAAAATATCCTCGACTGGAATTTTCTTTAGAAGACATAATTGTGGAAGGAGATCAAGCCTGTGCTATTTGGACAAATGAGGGAGAGGATAAAAAAGGCACCCCTTACAAAAACCGGGGTATTACCTTAATCCGGTTTTCGGGGGGGAAGATAGTTTTTATTAGTGATTACTTTAAAGACACGTCATTTGTTGAATCCCCCTGATGTGATGAATTTACAAAATTAAAATGCAAATTTAAGTGCCCGAACTTTTTAAATCTTTCGCTACGTCTTTTACCCATTTTTTTACTTCAGTTTCATCACCACTTTGGATCTTACTTCTTTTAACCAGCAATACAGCTTTTACCTCTTTACATAGCTTACTGATTTTATTTTTATAGCTTTCTGCATACCTCTTTTCATCAAATCCACCATAAGTAACAACTAAATAGATAACCTTACCACTCAATCTGTTTTTTCTTAAAAAAGCGGTTATTGGCGGACAGTTTACTGTCCATTTGGGTAGACAAATAAAAACAATGTTAGCGGTAATTTCTCCGCCTTCAATAGCAACTCCAATATTTGGTAAAAAGGACAAAAAAAGCCAGACAAGGTAAGGATAGTTTCTTTTCGGTTTTATTTCGCTAATATTCACCTTCATCTGTTTAGAAAGCTCTTTGGAGATAATATCTACGACCTTTTTGGTATTTCCAGTCCAGGAGAAATAGACTATGTCAACCTTCACAGTTTTATCCGCCATACCTTTTTCCTTTTCCAGGTCTCGCGAAAGTTGATCACATTTTAGGTTGTTCTTATTGATAAAATCGGGTAGGATACTAAACGAAATTATTTTCTAACATAAAAACCTAGAGAAAACAAATTTTTAAACATAACTTGGGGGTCAAAACTGTATGATTTGGGTCTGGATATCAATAGCAGGAGCTTTTTTAATTGGCTTTGCTTTAGGCTTGGGAGGTGCCTACTTCTTAAGAATAATTCAAGCAAAAACTGCCCGAGAACTTGCCGATGAGCTTTTTCGGGATAGTGAAGCCCGGCGAAAAGCAGACATCAACACAATTCTTGAAAATGTGAAAGCAAGTTTTGGAAGTCTTTCCCTTGAGGCACTCTCAAAATCTACCGAAGAATTTCTTAAATTAGCTAAAGCAAAGCTGGAATCAGAGAGAGAAGTGAGCCTAAAAGAGTTAGATGCAAAGAAAGGCCTTATTGACCAGCAATTGCAGCGCATGAATGCAGAAATGGAAAAAATATCTATCCTCATGAATGAACTTGAAAAGGACCGAGTAGAAAAGTTCGGAGAACTTTCCAACCAATTAAAAACTGCAACTGAACAGACCGCCGCCTTAGTAGAAGTAACCAATACTCTTCGGGAAGCTTTAGCCAGTACCAAGGCACGCGGTCAGTGGGGAGAGCGGATGGCAGAAGATGTCCTTAGGCTTTGCGGTTTCGTTGAGAAGGTAAATTACTTGAAGCAGAAAGCTATCGAGGGTGGTGGTGTCCGGCCAGACTTTACTTTTTTGCTACCCAACAACCTGAAACTGAATATGGATGTTAAGTTCCCCTTAGATAATTATCTTCGGTTCCTTGAAGCTGACTCAGAGACAGATAAAGTTAAGTTCCGCAATGCTTTTTTGAAGGATGTAAAAGCCAGGATTAAAGAAGTAACTACCAGGGAATATATCAATCCGGAAACAGTTAATTGCGTACTTCTTTTTATACCCAATGAACAGATTTATGCCTTCATTCATGAACAGGACAGTTCAATTCTCGAAAATGGGATTAAAAACCGGGTTGTCTTTTGTTCCCCCATTACCCTTTTTGCTGTCTTAGCAGTTATTCGTCAGGCAGTTGACAATTTTGCCTTGGAGCAAACCTCAAATGAGATTTTGTCTTTAATGGGAAGATTCAAAAAACAGTGGGATGAGTTTATCAAGAAGCTAGAAATTTTGGGCAAGCGAATTGAAGAAGCTCAGAAAGAGTATGGAACTATCATGACTACCCGAAGGCGGCAGTTAGAAAAGCCTTTAACCGAAATCGAAACTCTTCGAACCCAACGAGGTTTACCAGTAGCCTCTGATGAAGGAGAGTAAATTTCTATCCTCGATTTTTATCCTTCCTCTAAAGTAACCCTAAGAACTTCAGCGACTGAGGTAATCCCTTTTTTAACTTTTTCCCAGCCATCCTGCCTTAAAGTTCGCATTCCGCTTTCAACTGCTTTTCTCTTTATAACTCCAGCATCTGACCTTTTTAATATAAGATCTTTAATCTCATCAGTGACTGGAAGTAGCTCATAAATACCCGTTCTGCCTCGATATCCAGTATGGGCACACTTTTCACACCCCTGAGCCTCGAATATTTCAACTTTTGACCCTTCATCCAGATCAATACCCATCTCTTCCAGCACATGGGGATCCGGCTGACAAGGAATCCGGCAGTGAGGACAAAGTACCCTAACCAGACGCTGGGCCATAAGACCTATTAGACAGGAAGAGATAAGATAATCTTCTACCCCCATCTCGATTAATCGGGTAATAGCACCAGCTGCATCATTGGTGTGAAGGGTGCTAAAGACCAGATGTCCAGTCAATGCTGATTGAATGGCAATTTCTGCGGTCTCAAAGTCCCTAATTTCCCCCACTAAAATAACATCCGGATCCTGACGAACAATAGACCGAAGTCCACTGGCAAAGGTAAGTCCAATCTGCGGCTTGATCTGGATCTGATTTATTCCCTTTAGCTGATACTCAACTGGATCTTCAACCGTGATGATTTTTTTCTCCGGTGAATTTATCTTTTCCAGAGCTGCATAAAGGGTAGTGGTCTTACCACTTCCGGTGGGGCCAGTAACCAGAATCATCCCATAAGGTTTGAGAATAAGTTCTTCAAATTTTTTTAAAGTGTCAGCAGGAAACCCAAGCTTTTCTAAGTCTAAAATAACACTACTCCGATCCAGGATTCGCATCACCACACTTTCTCCCAACATTGTGGGAATGGTGGAGACCCGGAAGTCGATCTCTTTTCCCATAACCCGAAGTCTAATCCGACCATCCTGAGGAAGTCTTCTTTCCGCAATGTTGAGCTTTGCCATAATCTTAATCCGGGAGATGATAGCGGGTTGGAGCCGTTTAGGAGGCGATTCCACATCGTGGAGGATACCATCGATTCGATAACGAATCTTGAATTCATTCTCATAAGGCTCAAAATGAATGTCACTTGCTCCATACTCTACTGCCCGAGAAATGATTAGATTGACCAGTTTTATAACCGGTGCCTCAGATGCCATATCCCGAAGATGTTCAATGTCTTCCTGGTTCTCCGGAAGCAAGTCATCACCGTTTTTATTAATGTCTTCGATAATTCTCTCCATGGAGCTTGCTCCGGAACCATAGAGGTCTTCAATGGCTTTTAAAATATCTTCTTCCTTTCCTATTCCTGCTTTGATCTTCAGACCAGTTGCCATAGCTAACGATTCAATAGTATAAACATCCAGAGGGTCGTGCATAGCAATAGTCAGTTCTCCATCCCGTAAAGAGATAGGGACAAATTTGTTCTGCTTCATAAATTTCAGGGGGATACCATCCATAATAACCGGCTTAGCAGGATATTCCCGGGAAGAGATGAATGGCACATTGAGTTGAAGACTCAGAGCTCGTAGCACATCATCTTCAGAAACAAAGCCCAGATTTATTATCTGATGACCAATTCGGAACTTTGTTTCCTTCTGGGTTAAAAGGACTCTTTCCAGTTCTTCTGGACTGAGCTTTTTCTGCTCAACCAAAATCTGACCTAGTAGCTTTTGGGAATAATCTGCTTCCATTTCTTTCTAACCTACTCGATAAACTTTTTCTCCTATCTTTTCGTATTGCCTCCCACAGGCAGCGCACTTCCCGCTCTGGGTTTGCTCGGGGGAAGAAGATTGAGGGGTGGATTCATCTAATATTAATTTCCTCGTCTTGGCTTCCTCTCGTGGTGAAGGAGAAAAAGAAAGTTTAACTCCACATTCACACATCCATCCAGCTATTTTCCCTGGATTCCCATGAACCAGGGCATAGTCCGGCACATCCTGAGTGACTACTGCCCCCGCACCAATAAAAGAAAAGCGACCCAAAGTATTTCCACAAATTATGGTAGCATTAGCACCAATAGTTGCCCCCTCCATTACCAGAGTCTTTCGAAATTCATCCTTTCGGGGGACCAGGCTTCGGGGATTAAAGACATTGGTAAACACACAGGAAGGGCCACAAAAGACTCCATCCTCAAGGGTAACTCCCTCGTAGATCGAAACATTATTCTGGATTTTAACATTATTACCTATTCTTACCTTTCGACCAATGAAAACATTCTGTCCGATGGAACAGTTCCTTCCAATCCTTGCTCCTTCCATGATGTGGGAAAAATGCCAGATTCGAGTTCCTTCTCCAATAATACAGTCTCTTTCCACAATGCTAGTCTCATGAATAAAATATTTTGGCTGGGAATCGAATTTAACCAAGGAAACGACCCGTCCATTGTTTTTCAGTGACTGCTGGGAAGCTTCCAGGATCTTAAGCACTCTTAAGCCCTCTTCCCCATTAGACCGGGGCTTTTGGCGGGTAGTAATGCTTTCCAGAAACTCCCTACATTCTTCTTTCAGAGGCTCGGTATCCGGAAAGGAAACTACCTTTGCATCCTCTTGGTGCGGGACTGGCACTCGATCAATCCAGTCAATTTGATGCTCAAACAGTAAGAGCTTATCCTTAGGAGCCACATCATCAAAAACTGCCATTTTCTTATCTCCTACTACCACTAACTTCTGCTCTTTATAAGGATGAAGCCAGCTTACAAAAATATGGGCCCGAACTCCGCTTGAAAACCGCAAGTTAGTCACCGTAACGTCAGCAATCTCCTGCTGAAGGTAGGTGCCCCCATGTGCGGAAACTTCCTGAGGCATTTCCTCCAAAAGCAAAAGGATAACCGAGATATCATGGGGAGCAAAGCTCCAGAGGATGTTCTCTTCCTTGCGGAATTTTCCTAAGTTAAGCCTGTTAGAATAGACATAATTTATTTTTCCCAGTTCTCCTTTTTTTATCAGCTCCTTCAATTTTTGAATTCCAGGATGATACTCTAAGATATGTCCTACCATAAGGATTCTTTTCTTTTCTCGCGAAAGAGCAACTATCTCTTCCCCTTCTTTCACCCTTAATGCCAGAGGTTTTTCTACAAACACATCCTTCCCAGCTTCCAGAGCCTGTTTGGCGAGTTTAAAATGAGTTTCAGCTGGGGTTGCAATGACTACTCCCTGAACATCACGGTCACGAAATACTCCGCGAACATTCGTTTCCAGTTTTACCTCCGGGTAAAGCTCTTTATATTTTCTCAATCTCTCGCTATCAAGGTCACAGATGGTGTGCAAAGCTCCAAGGGAGGCAAAGTTGCGAACCAGATTTTTCCCCCAGTATCCAGCCCCGATACAGGCAATGTTTATTTTTTTATTTTCCTTTTCCATTTATAAAATTAGCTCTAAATAATGGATAATTATGGATTATTCTTTCTTAAATCTCTCTGATTCCATCCAAAGGTATACTGGATATATCTCGTTCACAAACCGATAAGACCCTCTCCCTTTTTCTAAATCAGGCTCGATAACTCCTATTTCGCGTAATTTTCTTAAAAAGTTATGAAATACTCCTTTTTCCTTTTCATTAAGTCTTTCTTCTACTTCTTTTTTTGTAAAATAGCGAGAAAGAGACAATTGGGGCAACTTTCTCAGAATTGATCTATAACGTTCACTACGAACTGCTCGATAGACCTTTGGATCAAGATATTTCCTCCCTATCCCTTCTGCTGCGGTTACCACCCCCCTTAAAGCGTCTCTTTCATTTATTACCCCATCATCATCTAACCAAAAGACTGCGTCGCCAATTTCGTGCATTAAAATTGGCAACCCACTGGAATATTTCACCATAATATCCATCCCCTTAGGTTTAACGCTCATATTAGCTTGTTCAAATGCATTGAAAAGAAACCTTTTTACTTCTTCATCAGTAAGCTTTTCTATCTCCACCACTCTGAATATTCGCATGAGGGAAGGCTGTAAAGTGGATAATGTATCTCTCTTCTCGGGAATTCCTATCAACATAATAAAAACCGGGAAGTCTTCATATTGAGTTGCTATTTCATCCACAAAGCTTTTATACCAATTGGCAAAATGTGCCTTATCAGCCAATCCATTGATATCATCTAACGCAATAAACAGTCCCTTTTTTTCCTTTTTTATTGTTTCGATTAGATTGCCCAAAGCCTCTGGAAATGTTCTAACTAATTCTTTTAAGTCCTTTTCCGGTGGGGAAAAGCTAACCGAAATACCAAAAAGTCCTATTTCCTGAATATATTTTCCGAATAACTTAGTAATCTTATCAAAAAACACCTGTCCTTTAGCTTCTTTTAATATTTGATCGAAAACATGGCGCACCATTTCTTCCAAAGTAGACACTCTACCCAAGAAAACGTGAATTCCGAGCATATTCTCTTGCTGCACCACCAAAGAACGAAGAAAGGATGCTAATGAGCTTTTTCCTATCCCTCGATCCCCAGCAAGAAAGACATTTTCTTGTTTTCCCGATGAAGTCTGTTTTATATAGCGAATGACTTCTTTTATCTGCTCAGCTCGGCCAACGAACAATTCCACCGGAACCGGACTTCCCGGGGTAAAGGGACTGTTTTCTTTATTATTCATTAAGGATCTCCTCTAGCCTTTTATTCTGGCTATCTTATGTATCACTATACTATATTTCTCACTTAATAAGCTCAGACCATAGATGCTTTTTTAGTTTTTCTCTGGTTTTCGTATCCACAATGGATTCAAGATATGAGTTAGTTACTTCGTCAATACGCTTCTTTAGTTCTTCTAATTCAGAAATAATTCTGCTTAGATAACTTTCGTCTCTGGGAATCTTTACTTTGTCCAGTCCTGACTCAACAAAGACCTTGAGGTAGCGAGCTTCCTCCCTAGAATGACATTCAATACGTTGCTTACCTGAAGAGAGTATCCAACCAAATAAACCTTTTTCAATTTTTATTTCGTCAGATATTTTGGGAAGTGTCTTTATCAAAAGGGATTTTTGGGTGAGTACCTTTTCTCTATAAAATTTGCCCAGCGTATTCTCACCAATATTGTCCCTGATGGTTTTAACAAATGCATCTACATCAATCCCTTCCTTCGTCTTCTTCTTTTTTCCTAAACTTTTTGCTTTCTCGATTCGAGATTTGACCAAATCTACTAAAGCTCGATACACTTCAAGTTGCTCTTCATCTGTAAGTCCCAACACTTCACCCATAATGATTCGGTCCAGCTCCCTCCGGCCAGGCCTGACTTTGTCGAAGGATACTTCTTCCGGAGAGGAGGCGCCGAGTTCTTCAAAAATAGAACCTACTTTACCTGATAAGAAATCATTAACAAATTTTCTTCTTCCATCTGAAATAAGTTTTGGGTTGGGGATAACCATATTAGCATATTCATAAACTTTAACATCTAAAGCGCCTTCCCCTAAATTTAATCTGCCGTAGAGTTCAACTAACAGATAAGATAGAGTAGAATTTAGGGCAAACGCTAAAACTTTAGCTGAAATTTTTTTAGGTTTTATTCCATAAAGTCTCGCATCTATAAAACATTCCTTTGGATTGAGCCAAAAAAAATGTCGGTCATTAATTGACATCATGGAGAGAACAGAATCGGTTATCCCTGGAAGTTCATACCATTTATCTCTGCTTTTACAAGTCGGCCTTTCATGGAATCCTTTCCGTTCACCGTCTTTAATATATTTCAAGACATTGGTACCCCTCAATTTCTTTTTATCCTTGTGAATCATTAAAACCCGGTGTTTCAAATCTTCCGGTTTAATTATTATAGATTTACATTCCCGAGGCGATTTAATGATATAATTCGGTATCCATTTCCCCTTTTGATCCCTATGCATCCAGAACTCTTTCTCAATCCTTCTTCGCTTTATTTCTTCCTCGGTAAGATAGAAAAACTCATTGGCACCAGTTTTAATCCCAAAGCGAACCTCTGCCACCTCTTTCAAAGGGATAAGTTTTCCTTTGCCCTTTTCTAAAATCGTGAAGAAGATCTCTGGTGCTCTAAGGTATTTGCCCCATTTTGCCCCGATATATTTATTTGCCTCAGAGTCAAAACCTTCATCCCAAAGTTCTTTCTGACTCTTGGGATAGATTCTGAGTTCTTCATTCTCATAAAAATTATTATGAGCAAGGATGGTCTTTTTAAGTTTATCTATGGCATTTAATCTTTCAATCTCCTTTCCCCATATATCCTGGGCAGGCGGGATGAAATGGCGTAAAGGCTTTTTAAGATAGACAAAGCGAACAAGGTTTTCTCCTCTTTCCTTTTTGGCCTTGCACTTTTTAAGGATTATGATGCAGGTGTTGATGTCTGCTCCTTCAAACCAGCGCTCAACCTTGGATTCAATGATGGCAATGATTTTGTAGTTCTTCAAGAAAAATTCTTGAAGTGCCTTACCATAATCCACATCGAGCCACGAGTTGGAGACAATAAAACCAAAGTATCCCCCGTCTTTTAAAAACTTTGTCCCGTGAACAAAGAAATAGGCGTGAATGCCTGCCCGTTTGCCAATATCAGCAATCTTTTTGTTGTGGAAATAAAGCGCGTTTTTGATAAGTTTTCTTTTGTATTCGGCACTCTCGGGGGAAATTCCACTTATTTCTTCCTGCCTTGTATAAGGGGGGTTACCTACAATAGCATCAAACCACCTAGGATAAGTA
>Ga0180301_10003764_pt1 | contig 11802 bp, 10 predicted proteins | sample GuaBasSediGuay16_FD_121797 | JGI IMG/M metagenome (GOLD analysis project Ga0180301, IMG submission 121797) | Subseafloor sediment microbial communities from Guaymas Basin, Gulf of California, Mexico - Guay16, Core 4569-2, 12-15 cm | ecosystem: Environmental > Aquatic > Marine > Hydrothermal...
AGTTGTAGAAAAGTATGATGCGCTTTACGATCGGACGGTTAAGGTTACAAAGATCATTGCGAAGGATCCGCTTTCAATCGGAGGGCGGCCGAGAGGCTGCATCAGGGACATAATCCCGGAGGAATACCCAAAGATATTCGGCTCAGAAAAGGAACCTAAAGTATGGGAGGCAGCGATCAAGTATTATCAATGCTATATTTATGATAGGGAACTGCTTCCCGGCATGCTTTATGAGATTAAAGATGGCGAGCTTATCCCCGCCGTCGATGAGGAAGCTGAAGAGAACATAAAGAAGATACTTCAAACGGTCTTTAAGAATGAGCCTAAGGATTTTCTTCCCTATCTTGAATCTTGGATAAGGCTTCTTGAGTATCCGGCTCCTGACATGAGACGAGTCGCCCTTGATATTGAAGTCTACTCTCCCATTGCAACGCGAGTTCCCAACGCGGAGGAAACCCCATACCCAATCATATGCGTGTCTCTTGCCGATTCAGAGGGTAAAAGGCGGGTTCTCCTTCTTAAAAGAGAAGAGGAAAAGGAAGAAAGTGAAGAGGTGAACCTTCCCTCCGACGTGAAGGTTGAATTTTATGACTCGGAAAGAGATCTGCTCGTAGCCTTATTTAAGGCGATAGACGAGTATCCATTCGTCATAACTTTCAATGGAGACGATTTTGACCTTCGATACATTTATCACAGGGCGCAAAAGATAGGCTTTCAAAGAGAGGAGATTCCCATTGAGCCTGGGCGGAGAGTCTATCTTCTGAGGAATGGGATTCACATAGATCTATACAAATTCTTCTTCAATAGATCCATACAGATCTATGCCTTCTCTCAGAAATATCGGAATGTAACTTTAGATGAGGTTGCAACGGCCCTTCTAGGGAAACCTAAGCTGGAGATATCTAAGCCCATCTCGGAGCTCACGTACTCTGAGCTGGCTAAGTACTGTCTGAACGATGCGGAGATAACGCTTGGACTTACTTCATATGATGATGACTTGGTTATGAAGCTCCTCCTAGTCTTGACTCGTATAAGTAAGATGCCCATGGAGGATGTAAGCCGACAGGGAGTCTCACGGTGGATTAGAAGCTTCATACAGTATGAGCATCGAAAGAGAAACATGTTAATCCCAAATCAAGAGGATATAATCGCGGCGAAGGGAAAGACGGCGACAAGGGCGATAATAAAGGGGAAGAAATACAAAGGAGCAATAGTGGTCCAGCCTGTTCCAGGAGTACACTTCAACGTTGCAGTTATGGACTTCCAGAGTCTGTATCCTTCAATAATAAAAGTTCATAACTTGGGCTATCAATCCGTGAATTGTCCGCATGAAGAATGCAAGAAAAACAAGGTTCCCGGAACGCCGCATTGGATATGCACGAAATATAGAGCTCTAGAAAGCGCTTTGATAGGTTCACTTAGGGATCTAAGAGTCTACTGGTACAAGCCGAGATCTAAAGATAAATCGCTTCCTAAGGCTCGGAGAAACTGGTACAACGTCACTCAAAGCGCGCTTAAAGTTATTCTAAACGCTTCTTACGGAGTCTTTGGAGCTGAAACCTTCGATCTGTACTGTCCCCCAGTGGCTGAAGCAACCGCGGCTATTGGAAGAAACGTGATAACTAGGACCATTGATAAAGCTAGGGAGCTTGGAATCGAAGTTCTATACGGGGATACTGACAGTCTCTTTCTTAAGAATCCTTCCCCTGAACAGATCAAAGCACTGTCTGAATGGTCTGAAAAAGTGTTAGGCATGGAGCTTGATGTTGACAAGATGTACCGTTATGCTGTGCTGAGTTCTAGAAAGAAGAATTATCTCGGCGTCTTTGAGGATGGAAGCGTAGACGTCAAAGGATTAACTGGCAAGAAGAGTCACATTCCACGGTTCATCAAGAAATACTTCGATGAGCTAGAAAATAGGCTTGCCAAAGTTGAGAGTCCAGCAGACTTCGAAGCCGCGAAGAATGACATCAAAAAGATAGTTCAGGAATGTTATAATAAGCTTAAGCGGCGTGAATGGGACGATCTTAGCGAATTGGCCTTCGAGGTTGTGTTAGGTAAGCCTCCCCGAGCATATACGAAGACGACTCCCCAACATGTGAAGGCTGCACGTCAATTAGAAGAGAGGGGAGTTGAGATTAAGGCCGGAGACTTGATAAGATTCGTGAAGGTGACGAAGGATCCCTATGTCAAACCTGTTGAGCTCGCCTCGGATGGGGAGATTGACGCTGACAAGTACCTCGCTTATCTTCAGTCGACTTTTGATCAGATTCTCGACGCGTTAGGCTTAGAATTCGAGAAGATAATTGGATTAACTAGACTTGAACAATTCATGTAGAGCCCTTTATTCTCTGGCTGTTATCCCTTGATCGTTATGCGTAAGTTAGATTGGTAAATGGAGATTAAGATTCAAAGCAGATCACGTCAAGATTAATATATCAAAAAAGACGTCATTTTGGTTACTATGAAACCGATCGTTGCTCTTGTCAAATCCAAGAGTCATTATGACGGCGTATACGAAGCTCTAAAATTGATTGAAGACCAAATCAAGGAAGACCTGAAGGGAAAGAGAAAGGTTCTTGTTAAGCCGAACTTTGTCTCCACAAGGAGGCAGCTATCAGCCACTCATGTCGACGCAGTCAGAGCGGTTTTAGACATGATCTCAAGACATCATTCTGGAAGCATAATCATAGGCGAGGGGCCGTCTTCATCCAGCCTCAGAAATGGACTGATAAACTTCGGCTATTTGGAGCTCCAAAGGGAATATGATGTCGAGTTTGTTGATCTGAATGAGGATGATTACATCGAATTGGAGGGAGTCGACTCCCAAATGAGACCCCTAAAGTTCCGAATGTCAAAGACCCTCATTGAAAGCGATTATCGAATCTCCGTGGCCCTCCCGAAAACCCATGACTGCGTCATAACGACACTTTCAATCAAAAACGTCGTTGTTGGAGGACTTGTCAGCGGCGAAAAGGGAAAGATCCATCAAGGATACAAGGCGATAAACCTGAACATAGCGAAGCTGGCAGAACACGTTATGCCAAATTTGGGGGTCATAGATGGGTTTGTAGGCATGGAGGGAAGAGGCCCCGTTTCGGGAGATCCCGTTGAGTTGAGAGCCGCGGCTGCGAGCCTCCATCCAGTCTCCTTGGATGCCGTGATGTGTAGGATCATGGGGTTTGACCCTCTGAATGTAGGATATCTCTATTATCTTGACAAGTGGGGAATAGGTGTTGCTGATTTGAAGAAGATCAAGGTAATAGGAGAATCCATAGAAGATCTTGCCAGAAGATTTAAACCGCATCCTCGCTATCAAGAAATGTTAAATTGGAAATAAAAAGGGAGATGAAAGGAATGAAGATATTTTCAATATACGACAGTCGGAAACCCGTAGAGCGAGTCATTCAGAAAGGAGAGTTCTCGGGCATACTCTTCGCGAACGTTCATTATTATTTGCCAGGTGAGAGCCGCAGCGTTCATAGCCACGACGATCACGAGGAAATATTCATCTGCTTCCAGGGAAGAGGAACAGCGATCACAGATGAGGGGGAGATTGAAGTCTCACGTGGGGACGTTTTGGTCTTTAAGCCTGGAGAGAGCCACGGCTTCGAATCTGATAAGGTTGATCCCCTAGCCTACATCTGTATTGGGATAAAGACGACATAGAGTTCTCACTGAAAGCCTATTGCTTCAGACTGTTGCATCGCTCTTCTTTCGTTGAATGTAGACTCTTTTCTCTTATTTGTGGGTTTATTCAGGCTTGATTTTGCTTATCGCTAGAAGCAATGTATACCCTATGACTGCGACTGTGATGAGACTGCTTATCGTTATGCTTATCATCATCGCTGCCCATGCTGGTAAAGCGAATCCGCCGATATCAGGCGCTGGCACGAATAGCCATAGATACCCGCCTACGATCAGCCCGATAATTATTGATCCAAGCGTACATCCGAGAAGCTTGTGCTCCTTCAATATGAAAATCACGTATGTAGCTATGAGATTCGCGACGGAGCCGAAGAATACATCCACAGGATTCGCAGCGCCAAAAGCCATTATTCCCCCAATCGAATTGCCGACTAGACATCCAAGAGTCGCTCCCCAAATTATTGGCCATCCGAACAATGCGGCGAGCGGTAGTAGACAATCGGCTATCCGTAGCTGAACTGAACCGAAGGAGATGGGAGCCAAAAAGATCAGAAGTGCTGCATATAGACCAGCGAAAACGGCAGTTAGGCTTATTTCTTTCGTATTCATCCTTTCACCTCCTATCCCGGGGTTTATATGGCGGAACGGGTGGAGGTGTCCCCACTCACCCGCCTTTGCCGAGAAAACTGTATGAGCCGCTAATAAGCTTTTTGGAACCCTCTGTTATACCCATGATAGTCTTCCTTACAGCCGAAATTCAACTTCTCAAAGCATACGAAGACAGAAAGACAGAAAATGAATTCACATATGCCTATCAAGCTGTTGATATGTTCGTTTATGAAGATTTTTCTCGAAAGCTAGGAAGACAAATCAAGACATAAAGGGACTTTTTAAGACTTAATGAGACATTTAGGGACATCAAATAAACAATAATCCAGCCCAGAACACAAAAAGGAATGAGAAAACAAAAGATCCCCCGAAAAAATCGCAGACGAAAGAAAGGAATTCAATTTCCATTCCTTGAGACTTATTAAAATGGTCGACAGCATGCAGCTCAACACCATCAATACGGATTCAGATTTATGCCAAAAAAGATATCTTAGCCAAGCCTCTAAATAATTTCAAACAAATATCGAGCACGACCATAAGAAATGAAAACCATCAAGAATCTCATAGAGAAGATCCATGAGGCTGTAAGAGACATTGATCAGAACAATCTGGGGATCGCCTTCTCCGGAGGAGTTGACAGCTCAACCCTCGCAGTGACATGCAAAGATTTGAAGAAAAAGACTATCCTTCTGACCGTTGGATTCTCCAGTCGAAGAGATATCGAGATCTCTGAAGAGGTTTCGGAGAAGCTGGGTTTGCCCCTTTTGTTTGAGGTCATATCATTGGAGGAGCTGGAGGAAGGGATCAAATCCGTCCTAAACGTCATAAAGTTTGATAGGCTTGTCCTCCTCGAGAATAGTGTCTGCTTTTATTACGTCTTCAAGATCGCTTCGCAACAGGGTATAGAAACCGTTCTCTCCGCGAATGGGATGGATGAACTCTTCTGCGGCTATGACTTGTATAGGAAATACGTCGATGATGAAAAACGAATGAAAGAGATTATGGGCTTGCTTGTTGAAACCGCGAGGAGAGACAAGGCTGAAATAGACAAGGTCGCGGCTCTTTGGAACGTGAATTATATATGTCCATTCCTCTCTGACAGATTCGTAGATTTCGCGATCAAGATCCCCATGCAATACAAGATTAAAGGAGAAGACGATAAATTAAGAAAGCACATATTGAGAGAAGCCGCATTAAAAATGGGAGTTCCCAAATCAGCAGCTTTGAGGAGAAAAAAGGCTTTCCAGTACAGCTCAGGCATACATAAATCGATCGCAAAATTGGCTAGAACCAGAGGCTTCACAAAGGGAAGGGCGAAGGCTTTGGGGTACAGCGGCGAGATCGAGGCTTACTTAAAAACATTTTATAAAACAGAGGGTTCAATGCGGAAATGACTATTCTCTGCTAATTGAACCTCGCCCTGAGGGAATGAATCTCTGGATCTCCTCTAAGGGTACATTCTCAATGGCTCCGCGTTCTTCTGATGGAAGCATCCTTGCTAGGAGTTTTCTTATTTGCTTAGCCAGCCGCCCGCTGGATTCGTTTCCCGGAATTATCTTCACGTATATGCGGGTTTGTTTGGCAACGGCTTGAGGAGGCCCCCCGATGATCCTGATCTGATCGTCAGTCTTTACTAGGCCTATCGCGGCTTCTAGAGGCACATTCCTAATATAGTTTCTAGGCCCATAGATCATGAATGCTCCTTTTGATAGGTACTCTCCTGAAGGCGGAGACTTGCTTATTTGATCCGGATTAACCCAGTATACACTTATTGACCCTAAGCCTTCCTTCCAGGCCTTCGAGTAGGAGGCGGCGAACTGGGCGGCTTCATAGAGCGTTTTTTCTGATGGTTTTTTGCCTTTAGTCTTCAGTAAGACGAAGGGGGCTCCGGTGATCTCGGCGTGGAAGACGAGGTCCTTTGGTTCCATGTATCTCTTGATGAGTATCTCGTTTTGAGTCTTGTCTCTGCCCCCGATCGCTAGGAAGCCCTCGGAGGAATGGAACCATCGGAACTTTTCATACCATTCTCTTTTTCTCATTTTGGGTGGTAACTTAGGCGCCTGCCTTGTCTCTTCAAGTCTTCGTCGCTTCGCTTCTTCAATCTTCATTTGGGTCTGTTTAAGGGCTTCTTCTGCTCCTTTAGCTCTTTTCTCTGCCTTTTTCGCGAGCCTATAATATTCCGCAGCGTTCTTTTGAGCTGAACTTTTGAGGTCAAGGTCAAAGACTAAATCTTCCACGGAGACTCGAAGTCTCAGATTTTTAGGATTCAATTCTTCGAAGTATATGGCTGGCACACGGGACTCCTTTTTTTCTTTCGTCAAGTCTTCAACTATCTCTTTCCAGTCTCTCCCGGATCTTTTCTCGTTCATGATCCTTTGTAGAAGAAACTGAATCTCATTCAGGTGTAGATAGATCGCTTCTCCTATTCTCCTGTAGGTTTCAGCCTTTCTTCGAGATTTTTGGAGGGTCCTCTCTTGATCTTTAAGTATTCTCTCTAATCTCGCGATCTGCTGTTCAAAGGTTTCTTCAACTTCGGAGGTTCTTTTCTTCGCGAATGATTCTGCGTAAAACTCGTCGAGAGCCTGATTGAAGCTCTCGAATTTTATCTGCTTTAAATCCGAGTATTTCCTCATCTCAATCGGAGATACATCAACCCATCTGCCTCCTTCATCAACAAATATAGAAGGCGCCTTATCCTCTCTCGAGATCTCTGAAAGAAGCCCCTGTAAACTCTCGTATATAGAATCTATTTCCTCGTCTTTGAGGGATGAAGACGGAACATTCTTTTCGACGCCTGCACGTGTAAGGATCTCCTCAGCATACTTTCCTCCGATGCCGAGAAGCCTCGTGAGTGAACGGACAACCTCGATCTCACCCATTCTCCTTATCTCATCCAAGTCTTCACGGCGAAGGGTTCTCGGATCTCTTCCTCGGGGAGGCGGATATTTGAAGGGTTCACCTCGAATTATGTTTCTATCCTTCATCCGCTTGTAGGTCAAGGCATGCAAGATTTTATTCTCTGGGTCTACCAAGATTATGTTTCCATCGCCGAAAAGCTCTATGACTAACCGATACTCTCCCGCTTTAGACTCCACAGTTAACTCGACTATCCGTTCAAAATCGTACTGCTGAATCTTCTCTATTCTACCGTTTCTTAGGTATTTTCTGAGGGCCATACAAAAATCCGGAGGCTTAATTGGCTTCTCAAAAGCATAGATGGTTGTGTGAAGCTGCCTTCCAGCCTCGATCAAAAGATTCTCGCGAAGCCCTCCGGGTTTACGAAGCTTTAAAAGCAGCGTCTTATCATTTAACTGATAAATATTGCTGATTCGGGAGTCTTTAATGATCATGTCTAACTCAGCAGTTATGACTGCTATGTCGAGACTGCTTAATTCGTTCAACACATACACCTGAGTAGATGTTAAATTGAAGCCTCTAGACCAGATCTATTTGGTTAAAGCCGTCCTCGGCGCATTGACAGCCGTTATCTGTCTACTCCTAGGGGTCAAAGACCTCATCACTGCATTGGCAATAGCGATGCTTATCTATTTAGCCTCTGATAAGATCTTGAGACAAATATTTATAGAAAAACTTGAAAAAACCGTGGTCACAAAGACTGGTATGGGCATATTCTTCATCACATGGATATTTCTATGGATTCTCATATACACATTCATGGAGAGCTTTCCGATCTAGTTCTCTCCCCTTCATTCTTGCCAACAGTCTTTATTATGACACGTAAGAAGTCCGTGAGCGCTGAGAAGTATCCCCTATCATAATCCGCCTGAAACATGCCTCCCGCATGCTTCTTGAAATCCCTGTAATGCTTCTCCAAGGCTGAAATGTCATTTAGATCGAGATTGCTGAAAAACTCGTATGAGCCGCCGCTCGACCTATGAGATAAGATTATCCCATTCAAGGCGGCCAGATAGCCCTTGTTAAACTCCTTCTTTCTGCTATTCTTCATTCTCGCATGTATTCTCTCAAGGACTCTCTCTGCCTCGGCGAATTTCCGTTCTCTCACTAGCTGAAAGAATCGAGTCATGAGGGCTAATGGAACAGCCATTGTGATTTCATCTCCTCTCCTCCTCGACATCCTCGATGCCGTTCTCAGTTATCTTGAAGACGCATTCCCCCTCTGGTAGATAGGGACTTGAGACGAGCCGCGCAATTCTGACGGGTCCTCTTCCAGCCTTTCTCAGGTAGATCCGCGTGTGGCTTGTATGTGCAACGATGTGTCCGCCTATTGGTCGAACAGAATCGCCGAAGAATACGTCTGGGCTTGACATAACTTGATTCGTGACGAAGGCGACGGCGTTGAATGCTCTGGCAAGACGGATCAACTTGTGCATATGTTGATTCAGTTTCTGTTGCCTTTCAGCTAGACTCTCCCTTCCAATATATTCGCTTCTGAAATGAGCGGTTAAAGAGTCTATGATGATCAGTTTTATGTTATTCTCTTTAATCACCTTATCAGCATTCTCAAGCAGAAACATCTGATGATCCGAAGTATAAGCCTCCGCAAGAATGATACGTTTAAACGTCTCTTGAGGATCCAAACCCATATGCCTAGCCATTTGAGCTATACGTTCCGTTCGGAAAGTATTCTCAGTATCGACATACAAGGCGCCGCCTTCTAAGCCTCCCTTCTCGATGGGTAACTGAACGTTAACGCAAAGCTGATGTGCAATTTGGCTTTTCCCAGAGCCATATTCACCGTAAAATTCAGTTATCGCCTGAGTCTCAATCCCCCCTCCGAGAAGCGCATCAAGCTTCTTGCTTCCCGTCGTCAGCTTCAAAATGTTCTGCCGCTTCGCGATCAGCTCATCAGCCCTTATGAAGGACAGGGAACTTGAGGCCCTCGCAGCGTTAATAATCTCGAAGGCTTTCTTCTCTCCTATGCCGGCTTGAACGAGCTCACGTATAGTCGCCATGGCCAGCGACTCAACCGTATGGAAGCCGAGCTCACGTAGCTTCTCCGCCGTTGAGGGGCCGACATTCGGCAAGTCTTCAATCTGTCTGTATCTGCTTTCAGCCTTTTCGCTGGGCATCTCTTTTCTGAGTAAATTGTAAATGGGAAGATATTTAAATTAGACGAAAGAGACGAGATTGCTGTATCTCTTTAGCGGTGAACCTAAAAGAGGAGAGAATGGTTGAGTCTTGAACGTCTGATCGAAGATGTCGCTGTGAATCTTTTAAGACTAGCCGTTGCAGAGCTCCCCCATGATGTAAAGGAAGCTCTTAAGAATGCATATAATAGGGAGAGAAGCCCGATTGGAAAGATCCAGTTGAAAGCAATCTTGGATAACATTAGATTGGCAGAGGAAAAAGGCATACCTCTATGTCAAGACACAGGGTTAGTCTCATTCTACTTAAAGGCCGGCTCCCAATTCCCAGGTTTAGATAAGATCGAGGGGATTCTACAGCGAGCCGTGATACGGGCGACTGTTGAGGTTCCACTTCGCCCAAACACGCTTGATCCCTTCACGCAGGAGAACGCAAACAATAACACGGGCAGACATGTACCTTACATTCACTGGAAGGTCGTCAGCGGCAACTCCTTAGAAGTTACAGCCTTCCCTAAGGGAGGAGGCTCCGAAAACATGTGTGCTCTGAGAATGTTGAAGCCGGCTGATGGCTTGAATGGACTCAAAAAATTCGTTGTAGAGAGCGTTGTTAAAGCCGGCGGGATGCCTTGTCCACCTACAATCATCGGTGTGGGAATTGGGGGAGGAGCAAACATAGCGATGGAACTCGCAAAGATGGCTCTTCTAAGACCGCTCGATGAGCCGCATCCCAATCCAATCGTCGCTCAATTGGAACGGGAGCTTTTAGAAGCCGTCAACAGGACGGGGATAGGGCCCATGGGGCTCGGTGGAGACTCAACGGCTTTGGCTTTGAGGATCGAGTATGCTCATAGGCATCCAGCATCCTATCCTGTCGCGATCGCTTTTCAGTGTTGGGCGGCTAGAAGGGCAACGGCTCGCATCTATGCTGATGGAAGCGTAGAATGCTTATCCCACAAAGATAAGCCTCTCATAGATGTGAGATGATGGGAATGAGGGAAATCGAGCTTCATACTCCTCTTTCTGAGAGGGAGATTCGAAGCCTAAACGTAGGCGACCACATCTTCATCAGCGGTACGCTCATCACAGCTCGAGATACAGCTCATAAAAGAATGATACAATACATGAGGGAGAAAAGGGAAATGCCATTCTCCTTTGACGGCCTAGCGCTCTATCATTGCGGCCCCCTAGTCAAAAAAGTCAAGGATGAATGGGTAGTTCTTGCGGCTGGACCGACTACAAGCATGAGGATGGAGCCTCTTGAAGCGGAAGTGATTGAAAAACTCGGAGTCCGACTTATCATCGGTAAGGGTGGGATGGGAGACAAAACGAGAAATGCGATGAAACGTTACGGTGCAGCCTACGGCGTATTTACCGGCGGAGACGCGGTCCTAGCTGCGAAGCATATAAAGCGAGTTGTCCATGTAGAATGGTTAGACCTAGGGATACCTGATGCTGTCTGGATATTTGAGGTTAAACGTTTCGGTCCCCTTATTGTGGGGATGGACTCTCATGGGAGAAGCCTTTATGAGCAGGTTAGGGTTAAAGCGACGGAAAACCTAAGCAGCATCCTGGAAACCTTTAACAACTATCAGTAATAATCTGAGAATACTTCTTTAGTTTTGAGAAGCCACAACAAGAGGCAGTAGGCAAGCATAGTCACGGTCATCAATGTTAGGATGGGAGCCAGCTTTGCGATCAAGACGGCTAATATTAGATAGAGCTGCATTTTATCCTCTTTTTCTTGACCAGCGTTGGATTGGGCTTCTCTGTACAGAGCCTCAGCAAGTGATCTGTAAGGCTCGAATAGGCGGCTTACATCATTTATTAATCTTCTAGCCTCATTGAGTAACGGGAAGTATACGTACAAGTCCGGAATATTGAATCCCCAGCTGTTCAAGACTTCAGCGATTGATTCTCCAGCCGCGAGGCTAAGATAATAAGATAGCTCCGCATTGTCTTTGATCCTTTCATTTCTAAGCAGTCTGAAGAAACGTTGATAATAATCAAGTCCCCCTCGAGGTTCAGCTAATTCACTGACAACATAATATGCGGCGGCATAGCAGCTTCCAATATCCGTCGGAGTGTATGAGGGCGACCAGACTTGAAGGAAACCGAAATCATCTTTAAATTTCTTCTTGATCTGTGGAATTCTCATCTGAATCTCCTGTTTCATGAGCGTTGATCCTTCATAACCCAATTTATCGCTGATTTCCATGCTTATGTACTGCGCCATTCCCTCGTGAAACCATAATAAATCCTTGGGTGATATTCCTGTCTTCCAGAGGAAATGATGAACCAATTCGTGGAGAGCGATTACTTCAAGTTGTCCCTCTACTGCCCGGGTATATAGAACATTAAGGTGGATGTCGCCTAACCTTTCAGATAGGAAGGGGACATATCCTCCTATATTCAATAGTAGATTGAATTCGGGGAGAAAGAATTTTATCCGAGCGTTTTCCAGCGTCACATTAAATAG
>Ga0180301_10003765_pt1 | contig 11802 bp, 6 predicted proteins | sample GuaBasSediGuay16_FD_121797 | JGI IMG/M metagenome (GOLD analysis project Ga0180301, IMG submission 121797) | Subseafloor sediment microbial communities from Guaymas Basin, Gulf of California, Mexico - Guay16, Core 4569-2, 12-15 cm | ecosystem: Environmental > Aquatic > Marine > Hydrothermal...
ATGTCACACTATACCGATCAGCAAGGATTACAGGAACAATCCAGTTAAACGGTACGGATGTAGGGGCTCAAATATTCCCACTCGATGAGAACTGGAATAGGGTCTGGTGGGACTGGGGTGAAACAGGTTACTTCGAGGCAGAGCTCCCACTATCCGTTAAGAGGCTAATGATTTGGACATGGGAAGGAGGTTTCCTAATTAAAGATGTGACACCGGCAGCAGGAGAGACAACCGACCTGGGAATATTAGCCTTGAATCCTATTGATTCAAATTTGATGGTTGATGCTCATCCAAAAGATTGGGAATGGGAGTGGTCTGTAGGTCAATATGTAAACTTCACAGTTGAACTTAGAGATGCCACTATGGATTGGGAACCTGTATCCGGTGCAAATATAACATACTGGGCATGGTACTGGGACACAGGTGAGTTAGTCGGGCATGGAACTGTCAAGGAAGTTGAACCAGGAATTTACGAGGGTGCTTTCCTAGCTGGAAAGGCAGGCCACTATAGAGTCTTCTTCCTAGCAAATGTTTCATCAAGGATAAACTTTAACGACTTCTGGATATCAGCAACAGACAAAAAGATGTACCTGTTAGAATGTAGAGGCGAATACTCACTGGCTGACATACAAGGTGGAGATGCAGAAGTTCTTGTTAAACTTCTTTATGCATCTGACGGCAGCCCAGTAGAAGGATTCGACGTATGGTATGAGATCAGAAAATTCGTTAACATGACAACCTGGGAAATGGAAACAGTTGTAACAAGAACATCTGCTACCGATTTAGGAGGAGGAATCTACAAGGTCACATTACCAAAAATCCTTGATGAAGGAGAATACTGGATGGAGGTCGTAGCAGGTGACTGGGAGGCAAGTGAACATGTAGGCTTCTTTGTAACAAAAGAACCTAAACCAACAGCAAATATCTATGGATACGTTACAAAAGGCTCCGAGTTTGTTGAAGGAGCAATAATAGAGACATGGATGGAAGGTATGCCTTATCTCTACGTAACAGTAACCAACGCAAGCGGATATTATAGTCTTCCAGTTCCAGAGGAAAACGCATACCACATACACATTTACTATGATAATGCAACAACAACAGGAATCGACTACACCACAATGCCTGAATGGGAAAGAATTGAAGTAAAAGTGTTGGACGTATATCACAATGCATCTCTAGCAAAGGTTGAAGAAGTATCCTTAACAATACTCAATGAAACGGGTGTTCCTATTGATGCAGAGGTTCTTGCTTGGGATGTTTCAGGAACACCATACACTTTGACGCTTTGGGCAGGAACATGGAAAGGACCAGGACTATTTGAGGAGAAAATTGCTGAAGGCAAATATATATTCGAGATACGGAAAAGAGAACAGGGTTGGCCTCTACCAACAATATGGACAGATACAAAGACAGTAACAGCTGGTCCTCCACCTGAAAGCTTCAATGTTACCATACCTACATACGATGTTAGAACGGAGGTCTGGGCTGATACTGAAGGGGTCTGGAGAGCTAAACCTGGTGACAATATAACGATCAGAATTCATGAAGATGCTCTACCATCCGGTTTAAATGCATCATATCTGCTTAACAGTTGCGAAAAGAAATTTGAAATCTTCAATTGGGTTCCTGGAAAGATGGGTATGGGTTATGCCTACAATGTTACTTGGACTCTTAAAGAGAAAAAAGAGAAGGATGGTTCTGTAGATAGATACTTAGAGACAAACTTCACCATACCTTCATACATTGTAGGTGGTGACCTTGAGATTCAGATGGCATTTTACAACTATTCTGATACTGCTCCACAGAAAGTCTTCATATTAGCAATGACTCACCTAATTATAACACCGCTTGATCTAGGCTTGGCAGTTGTACCATTCTCAGCTTCTGTTGGCGATAAAGTCATAGTTGTTGCTGCTGTTATGAGTGGTGGTGCACCTGCAACAGGTGTTGAAGTAGCATTTGAAATCTATAATGAAACATGGAGATTAGTGGATACCCTGGAAGGTGTGGAGGTCTCTCCTGGAGTATATTCTGCAAACTTCACAGTACCTGAAGGCTATGGAGGAGGATGGTGGACAGTTAAAGCAATCGCCACCGTAGCCGGTAAGGAAGCAACAGCATATGAGGGCTTCAGTGTAGCCCCCTAACCTCCTCTCACCTCTTTTTTCTAGTAGGTGAGGGTCATGCAACAGGTAACCCTAATTAAAGAAGTCCTTTCTAAGATAATTTTTGGAGGCTTAGCAAAAATCAACCTCTCTGTCACTCATGCTTGCAATTATAGGTGTAAAACATGCAACATTTGGAGAAAATACTTAGAGAATCCGGAACTAAAAGACCAAGAACTAACATTAAATGAGTATACAGAACTTTTCCAATCAAATAGAGAAATAATTTGGCTAAGCATCACTGGAGGAGAACCATTCCTTAGACATGACTTAACGGATATTGTGATTTCAGCTCTGAAAAATATAGATAAACTAAGGGTTATCAATATTGCGACAAACGGGTCGTTACCGAGACATATTGAGAAAAGTCTTTCAGAAATTCTTAACTTCCTAAAAAAACCAGTCTACATATCAGTCGAAGTTAGTTTAGATGGTAAAGAACCTGTTCACAACGAAATACGTGGAGTTAAGGATGCATACCTAAAATCTCTGGAAACCTTCTTAAGGCTTCGAAGATTAAAAGAGGAATTCAAAGCTGAGTTTTTTGATGTCAAGTTTGAATATACTATCTCAAAGTATAACTCAGGTATGTTGAAGGAAACTATTGAAGAACTGGTTAACGAAAAGTATCCTATAGGTCTTGACGATTTTATAATAACCTTTGCACATAAATCGTTTTTCTACGACAACCTGGAGGGGGATGTTTCTGCTAAAACAGACATAACGCTTAAAGAAGTTTCATGGTTCCTAGAAAACTATCCTAGGAAAAAATTGTTTAACCGAATTACAAGGTCCTACCTAAAGATGAGCTTAAGATACTTCGGAGAAAACTGGAAACCTCCATGTGTTGCATGTGAAAACTCATGTTTTATAAATCCCTATGGGGATGTCTATCCATGCATTACAATGAATTATTATCTAGGCAACTTAAGATCAGACGGCTTCAGTCTTCGTGACATATTAAACAATAATAGATCCGAAATCTTTCGGAGAAAAATAAGAGAGAACTGTATGACATGTTGGACCTCGTGTGAGGCATATCCAACAATAATATTTAGGCCCATAGAATTTATTAGAGAGTTCCTCTAAACGGCTAGCAAGGGGACTACTAGTAGTGGTCCAACTAAACTCTAAAAACTTAACATATTTTTTTCTTGTTTTATGGGTTTTCTTAATCCTATTTTTATACTTCTCAATTAACTGGCAAAACATAGTTTTCTGTGTAAAAGTCTACTCTACTCTCTCTCAACACCCTAAAACATTACTGCTTTTACTCTTGCCTACTCTCGCAATCTCACTTACGGCGGCTGTACGTTCTATTAAATTATACATTTGTAGGAGGGTGAAGGTTGTACCTTGATTTTCTCTTAAAAGCCGCCTTTAGCCTTTTTATTGCTTATTTTGGTCTTGGTTTTCTTATAGCACTTCTTATCTCTTCTATTAGACCCCTTTCTCTGCTTGATTTTTGTCTTACAAGTTTTTCCTTAAGTGTAGGCTCCCTAACATTATTGATGTTTTTTCTTGGAACATTTAAGATTTTGAATCTAAGCTCGATAATCCTCTCCATTATCTTGTTTTCCGTTATTTGCTTGGCATTATTGATCTACCTAACAAGAAGGGGAAGATCATTAAATTTTCCTGTACACCGTGAACATTTATCATCACTTCTAAATTTTACTAGCCACCCATTTCACCTCATTATTACTATAGCTCTTGCAAATCTTGTTTTTATGGCATTTTATCATGCAATCTTTTTTCCTCAAATTCTTTGGGATACGTATACTGTTTATGCTTATCTAGGCAAACAGATCTATTCCCAAAATGGGATTCCACTTTTTTTTGGCTCCTCTGGAAGTGTGGAATGGTCTGGTAACTATCCAATGCTTGTTCCTTTGCTTTATGCTTGGTTTAACTTTTCTTTAGGGCAAGTGAACACCCTCTTATCAAGAACAATATTTCCAGTCTTCGGTATAGCAACCCTTGCATCTACCTATGTCTTCACAAAGAAACTTTATGGCACTACAGCAGCTATCTTCTCCGTGTATGTTTTACTAACAACACCAATATTTTTTACGCATCTAGCTATTGGATATATCGATATTGTACTAACGTTTTATTTTACTTTGGCGCTTTACTTTCTTCAAAAAGCATATGAAAAAGGTGATAACGTCTACGCTATTTTGTCAGGTTTTTTAGCTGGACTTGCAGCCTGGACAAAATATCAAGGATTACTCATTGCACCAATCATTCTTGTTTTTTGGCTTTTAATATCAATTAGCAATAAATCAAACAGTAAAAACTCTACCTCTTTATTCCTGAAAGTTCTCATCATTTTCATCTTAACTGCATTACCTTGGTATCTACGCAACTGGATATTACTTGGAAATCCTGTCTACCCCTTTATGTTTACAATATTTGGGGGAAGAGGCTTAGATTCATGGTTACTCTCTCAAAACTATGAGTATTGGATTGGAAGATGGGCTATACTCCTCAAAACTGACCGTTCTTTTGATAGCTTGATTAACCTACCAACTACGCTTCTTATCAAAGATAATTCGCTTAATAGTCTAGGTCAAGATGGTGTCGGTTTCCTTTTAACATGCTTCGGCATCCCAGCCCTCTTTATCTCCCTATTTAAACATAGAAAAAGCGATTTTCTGCTTTTAACATGGGTTTTGGTTTATTTCTCGTTATGGTTTATTTCTCTCTACTATTTTATTCGGTATCTTCTACCTATAGTTCCTGCATTAAGCATATTTGCGGGGAGATTACTCTCTAAAATTTCGTTTGAGATAAAAAATTCTAAGAAGCTTCAAAGGACCTTTCTTCTACTAATTATTGTTATACCGTTATCTACTGCTTTCTTTATACCAACTGAAGTGTTAGCTATTGTAGGTCCTTCTCGAACTTTTCAAGACTATGTGTTTTTTAGACCTTTTAATCCACCGTCAACAGAGGAGTCTCTAAGACACGCTATGCCAATAGACGTCACACTCTGGGAATTCATAAATGAGAAGACTCCACCTGGAAGTGTGCTTCTATCTTTTGATCATCGCGCCTACTTTATTGACAGAAAGATAGTGTTCGCAGATAGTACACAAGTAAAGAAGATTTACTTTGTTTCTGACCTGTCTGAGGCTGTCAGTTTTATACGTAGCATTAATGTTACTCATGTGGTTGTTGAGCCGTGGTATAAGGATATACCTTTATGGTATAAATCTCCGCTTTTCCACGGTCTAGAAAATCCAAAGTACTTCACCAAAATTTTTGAGGAAGGAGGCTACTGTATTTACGAGGTTAAAGGTGCAAATAATCCATGAAGACTCAAATAGTAACTCCGTTGCTTGTTCTAATTCTATTTTTATCTTTGATAGTTTCCAACCCATTTATAGCGCCACCTAGCTATGTTTCTCAAGAACGGAAACGGATAGCTTTTGACGAGACGCATAAAGAAATCCAGAGAATATCTGATGGATACGTAAGATTTCATAGTTTTCTTGAATCATCTGGATTTGAAGTTGAATCTTTAACAGAAGGTCCTCTAACTCTTCCCAGGCTTAGAGCATATAGCGTTCTTGTTTTGCCTTTGCCTACAAAACCTTTCTCAGAAGAGGAAATAAAATCTATAGTTAGTTTTGTTGAGGGTGGTGGGGGGTTATTCATAATTGGCGACTGTGGAGGGGATTATTTTTGGGGAAGCAACATAAACAATCTCTCTCGTATATTTGGAATAACATTTAACTCAGACATTATAAAAGCTCCTAAAGAACCAATCATAATCAACAGATTCAAACCACACCCTATAACAACAGGTATCAAACAGATCGTTTGCCGTACTGGGGTATCCTTAAGTGTTAAAGGTAATGCTGTTAGGTTAGCAGTAGCCAGCAATGAGGTTTGGGCTGATAAACTTAAGGGACAGATAGGCGTAGCAGAACCAGGAGAAGCTAAAGGGCAAAATGTAACTATCCTTGCAGCCTCCAATTTTGGGCTTGGTAGGGTAGTTTGTTTAGGGTCGTCAACACTCTTCATTGATTCAAATCTTATCGGTGACCATAAAAAGTTAGGTCTGAACATTTTGAAATGGTTAAGCTCAACTGAACCTTTAAGGGCATCCATAGAAAATGGAATTGTCAGACTGAAGTTTTTTGATGATAATCTTCACAGCTCCTATCAGCTTGAAGTATGGGATAGTACGGTTGGAAAATGGGTAACCGCCTACCATGACATACGCTTCTATACCACAAGCAAGGAAGGATTTAACTTTACTTGGAATGTAGGGGGCACCTTTATAGAAACAAAAACCATCGATGGATATCAAGCTCTTATCGTCAAATATCCTGAGATAAGCCAGTATGGTTATGAATCACAAATGATTGACATAGGCTCAAAAAGAGATAGAGAATACTTGTTTGGTGGAGGATGGTCTGAAACATTTATATTCGACAATAGGACAGTCAGAAAGGTATTACCTGAAAGAAACGATGTCCACATACTCCTAGACTACCCAATTCATCCCCGGCTTCAATATAACCTAAACTTAACCGTTGCAGATGTGGGAAAGGGAAGGGTTGATATCAATTCATTAACATGGAGAGGCTGGAAAACCCTAAAAACCTTTTACACTAATGGAACAAATAACTGGGTCAAGATTAGCATACATCTCAACCTTTCCGACTTATATGTAGACCCAAAGACAAAAAAGATGAAGTTTGGAATCCATGTTGAGGGAGATCCACTCATAGTTGATAAGATTCTCTTTAGTAACAATGCAAAATCCGGGTCAATAGAGATTCAAGCATTTCTCAGCAAAGATTCTCCTATAGTTTGCTTTTTTATACGAAAACTAGGTAATCTCCAGATAAACGGTGTTGGAATAATTGGGGAGCTAGCAACAAAATCTATTCGTGGTAAGCGTTTTGCCTTCTCAAGTCTTTTTCTTGATGCTTTTTCAGAGAAAACTAATAGGATGCAACTTACTAGAGGCTCCTACCTAAACATTCTAAACCTAGGGCTAGATGAGTCTTTTTCTAACCACCCCTCACCTGAAAAATCCATGTATATTTATGGTGATGGATGGTCCAAAGCTTTTGTATTAAAACAAGGATTTAAAGCTCGAGAAATTATCGCAGGGAAGACAAACACCTTTCTAGTTGTCCCAGTACCTCCCTCGCTTAATGTTCTATACAATCTGAGCATATCATATCTAGACTTAGGCATTTCTCCTATTGATGTTAACTTATTTAATGGATCTGATTGGATATCTCTTGGCCATATAAAACGTGAAAACACAGGTGTTTGGAAAACAGCAACATTTTCAATCCCTCCATCCGAGATGTACTTTGACTCTAGAGTAGGTGGTGTGAAGCTAGGTCTATATGCATACGGCAGTAACCTTGTAGTATCAAAAATAACGGTTAAATGGAAGACTCTTGACGACAGCCATATGGTAACTGCTTTCTCTTGTGGTGAAGATAAGGTTGTAAACTTCATTCTTGTACCAAAGGGCGAAAATCAAATCTTTAGACATGAAATAGATAACATTAACCATGTCATCAAAACAATCGATATTTTCATACCACTTTCCACACTAAACAAAAATAGAGAAAAGAATATTTTACCTGTTGCAGCTGTAGGAGGCTATATCCTAGACACATCTAAACTTCTTGTGGAAGTTGAAAATTTAATAGCTAAAGGATGGAGACCCAAACCCGCTGGTTTTTCAGGCACATTGACCCCTCCAAGTTTAGCGGTTGCTAGAATGAATTCCTCAAGCCTGTCTTTCAAATTTTCAGCACCATACTCATCTTTATACAACATTTTTGTAAGATACTTTGATGCTGTTGAAGATTTTAGGAATAAAAAAGTTATTGTTTCACTGAATGGTTCTGAGGTCGGAAGAATAAAAGGTGAAGGGACCGGAAAGTTTCAGATTTGGAGAGGAGAAACCGAGTTTTCAGCAGGAACAAATATAATAACCCTTACTCCAGTTTCAAACACTCCAACATCAGACATTGCTTTTATAGACTATGTCCTTATCACACCTAAACTTTGGGAAGAACAAGCCATAGAGGAACTAGAAAGTATAGGGCATCTTCTTACAGGTGGTGAGAATTGACGTTTAAAACTATGGGAAAACAATATGTTCTTTATTCTCTTTTAACTTCCATCATCATATTCTCTATAAGTCTCACCTTTTTTGCAGCTAATCTTCCAAACGAGGCTCTATTAAAACGATACCTATACCTTTTTTGGGGTTTATTCTATAAGGACCCCTCATTAATCCTTCTTACAGTTGGCTTTATACTGCTAATATTGTTTATCTTATCCATTGCAGGTCCCAGAAAGATTATGGATACGATTTTTCTCCTCTCCTCATTTTTGTTTACGCATCTTTTTCTCTTCCTACTATCTTTACATGTTCTGAATTTTGGTTTTGACATACTAAAATATCCCTTTACTATACCTTGCATCCCGCCATTAAGCGTTTACAATCCAGTAGGCGGTCTGATTGCCTTTTTACTTATTCTTCTGAAAGGATTTCTCCTAGAAAGAGTCTTCTTTAATGGCTCTTCCCTGATTGAGAGAATCTGCCTTATAATGGGCTTAGGCTTCGGAGCCACCAGTTTTCAAGTCGCAATACTAAGCTATCTTGAAGCCTTATATCCAATGATTCTATTTCTTTTTGACTTAGCGTTTATTGTAGCTTTAGTATCTGTATGGTTACGCAAAATCTCTAAAACTTCAAGAAAAATCTTCCATCTTATAGCGAATCTTAGACCAAAAAATGTTTCAGTTTCACATCTAATAGGTACGAATCCTTGGGAAGTGGTAATAATCTTTGTAATTGGGCTTCTATTAGCTGTCGACTCTTACTATGCAATTGCTGCCCCAGTAGAATTTGACTCGCTTGCGTATATCGTCCATTATGCAAAGATAATCTATGAAAATAATGGAGTTCTCAACCTTTACGGTCCATCACTTGGATTGGAGATGAGTGCTGCCTATCCTATTGGTTTTCAAGCTTTAGGGGTCTACTTCTATGAGTATGTGGGTGCAGCTGAAGACTTTTACATGAGAATATTACCGCCAATATTCTACTTGCTTCTTCTCTTAGCATGTTACTTGTTTGCTTCCCAGTTCTTTAAAGACAACAAAGATAAACTTCTATGTTTATTCGCTGTTTCATCCACCTTAATTTTAAACTACTACGTGGCTTTATCAAGCCACTATATAACTTACCTTGCTTTTTTAGTAACTTTAGCTCTAAATTTTTCAGTTAAATTTCTTAAATCTAAGGAGCAGAAACTTCTCTTTATTTCAGCTCTTTTTGGTGGATTCGCTTCACTTGTTAGTTATCTTGGGTTATGCACAATTCTATTCCTTTTAATAGTTTTTCACCTTGGGAAGGTTAAGCCCTCTTTATCATTGAAGCTTCTTCTCATAAGTCTATGTATACCATCCATATATCTTATCAGAAATCTTATATTAGCTGGAGACCCAGTATTTCCATTTTTAACTTTCTCCTCTGACAAACTGTGGCTCCTCAGAAAACAACACTTCTATATACAGTCTATCTACTCTGGGCTTCAAATTTCAAACACATTCTCCATCATTGACTTTCTAATGATGAGATGTCTTGGAGTTAGACCGTGGTTAACAATAGGTTTAATGGTTTCTCCATTCCTCATCATTTTTTACTTAAAAGAGAAAGGTGTAAAATATTTAAGGAATGAAGAAAAAGTTCTACTTATTTTCTTTGTAACCGCGCTACTCTGCTTTTTCTTAATTTCAACATTTGAACGTTATCTTCTTCCCTTTATTGGAATATATGCAGCTATGTACATATGGATTAGGAAGAAAGCTAAAGAGCTGAATATGCATAAGATAGCATCCTTTCTTATGTTAGTACTTATATTTTCGTATTCTCTTACTTTGGGAGCTAGCTTAGGTGGTTATAGAGCATTAAATTCTGAAGGAGGATCAAAAGATACTCTTGATTATGTTGCATATTACTATGAAGATGATGCTAAATGTTGGCGTTGGATAAATGAACATACCAACCCAAATGATAAGATTGCCTCCTTTGAGATAAGATACTACTACATAAACAGAGATGTTTTTCCTCTTGATGGTAAAGAAGCAGCAATCCTATATCATTCTAATCTAACAATAGACGAAGCATTAAAGTATCTTAAAAGTCGTGGTGTGAAGTACATTTATTCTCCCAGCTGGGTTTCGATGAGCGGAATTTTACCAGCATATAAAGAGCTAATAATCACCCCTTACCTAGGAAATCCTAGGTACCTACCAACAGTCTATGTTCATGGTTCCTCTGCAATCTACCATCTAGGACCACTAGATCTTGACGGTTTGGTAGCAGAATATCTGTCCAACAAAACTATACCCCCACTACTAGGGTTGGATATTGACCTAAACCTCACACTTAAGAATGGCATGGCCATATACAAACTTGAGGTACCTGGTGATTATCATCAAAAAGCAAATCTGACAGTTGAAATACTATCAGAGTCTTCCAATGCAACAATTGAGATATGGACTGGTAAACCCAAACATATAAAATTAGATGAATCTCCAACGGCGAATCTTTACTTAAGACGTATTACTGGAGATACAAAATTGAATTGGCTTCTCCAAGGAGGATCTCACCTTCTAGTCATAAAGGAGGAAAATAATCAGCAGAAACACTTACACGTAAAATTGAAGATATCCCCAAGAGATTCCGCAAACATACCTGCTATGATTTAATTCGACTAACAGATAAAAACGTATACTCCGCCTAATTTCAAAAGGCCACTATAAATTTTCATCTTCCCTTCAATGATTTAAAAGGAGCGTTAACAATGAATCCTTCTAATCCTAGAATTTCAGATTAGTTTCACAGAAACTATAAGGAAGAAATTGTTTTGACTAGTAACATAACTTTAAATATATGCATATGCATATACACCTATAATGACAAAAATTATTTCCTTATCAGAAGAAGCTTATCAAACCCTTAAAAAGCTGAAAAGAAGCGGAGAATCCTTTTCTGATGTAATTATAAGAATTGTAAAAGGCATGGAATCTAAACCTCTCACCGATTTTGCTGGTAAATGGAAGGGTAATGATATAGATAGAGTTTTTAAAAATATTCTCTCTGAGAGAAAAATTACAAAAACAAGGGAGCTTCAGATTTAATTTGGTGTGTCTTGATACCGACATACTTGTGGGGCTACTTAAAGGTGATAAGAAAGCTACCACCATAATAGGTAAACTTCAAAGTACCGGTGAACCCTTAAAAACAACAATAATCACAGCGTACGAACTACTAAAAGGTGCTATGATATCCACCAAACCTCAAGAAAATCTAATAACTGTTAGAGATTTACTTTCCAACTTATCTATACTAACCTTAAGCTACGGATCTTGTGAAGAAGCATCAAGAATCTACAGTAAACTAAAAACTAAAGGACAAACCATAGGAGAATTTGATATCTTAATAGCTGCCATAGTAATATACAACAATGAAATTCTAATCTCAAGAGACAAACACTTTCAACATATAAAGAACCTTAAACTCCAAATATGGTAGTTTTGCGTGATTCTTAGTTCTTTAATTACCAATGAACAT
>Ga0180301_10003766_pt1 | contig 11802 bp, 14 predicted proteins | sample GuaBasSediGuay16_FD_121797 | JGI IMG/M metagenome (GOLD analysis project Ga0180301, IMG submission 121797) | Subseafloor sediment microbial communities from Guaymas Basin, Gulf of California, Mexico - Guay16, Core 4569-2, 12-15 cm | ecosystem: Environmental > Aquatic > Marine > Hydrothermal...
AACAATCGAAATATAAACAGTATCCACATAATTAACAAAAAGAAAAAAGGAGCAAAAAAGAAAAACTACGACCATGACATTTCTAAAAAACTATAACCCTGACATTTCTATTTGCTTGCAACAATGAACGCGCACAAGTGAAAATGCCCGTTAAATTTTGTAGAATTTTAATAGTTTGCTCGCTCCTATGCCAGGGATTCGGTTTTCTGTCAACTGAAAAGGAGAGATCTTTGACTGAACAAGGATTGCGACTGCAACAGAATATAAGTTTCTAAACGGAACTACATGCCGCGGTGGCGGAATTGGTAGACGCGCCGGTCTCAAAAACCGGTCCGCCTCAGGCGGATGAGGGTTCGAGTCCCTCCTGCGGCATAATAATTTTTGACACGATTATGCTTGCGGGATAGAAGCAGAATATAGGGTTCGCTCGCCAGTACGGCGAGCGGTCGCCGAATTGGCGACCGAGTCCCTCCTGCGGCATGAAAAATACGGGAGAATTATATGAATATAGTTTTAACGGTTTGTGCCATAATCATCACTGTGGCGTTAGTGGCCTTTGTATGGGAAGCAATAATTACGTTTCATGAAATAAGAAAAACTTCCAGGGATATTGAATATCTCACCACAAATATAAACAACAAGATAAATTCTATTGATACCATATCTGAGGCAGCGAAAATAGTTGTCTCAGGAGCGGCCAGGAAATGGCTTAATTTCGTTGAAGGAATTTCCAGATTTATAGGCAAAAAGAGGAAATCCGAAGATACAGGTGAAAATGAATGAGTTTTCTTAGGGTTTTTTACGACGAAGACGTGCTGAAAAAAATTAAGTTTCTCAAAAAAATAAGACTTTTCGAGGGAATACGCGAAAAGCATCTCATTCATGTGCTTGAAAGCCTTGTGGAAAGGACATATCTCAAAAGCGAAACCATTTTTACTCAGGGGGACATAGGAAGAGCGCTATACATTGTTTTCTCCGGAAGAGTGCATTTATCAATTTTCCACCCTCAAACCAAAACACATAAAATGCTCGCTGAAGTCCATCCCGGTGAAATATTCGGCGAAATGGCGCTGATTGAAGAAATGCCCAGAATAGCGACAGCCACCGCTGCGGAAGACACAAAAGTCTTCATGCTTTTTAAGCCGAAACTTGAAAATCTTCTGATTTCCCGCCCAACCATAGGCGTGATTCTGGCTTTGCAACTTGCAAAAATCATGTCCTCGCGGCTTAGAGAGCAAATCGAAGAAAAACCTTTAAGCCTCAAAATATAATATGCAAGCGAAGCAAGCAAATTTTAGAGAATATGTTCTGCCTTCCTTCATTGTCATATTCACTTTATTTCTCATTATCTTAACAAAGGGCTCTCTCTTTCCAATCATTTTAAGCGCGACCCTGGCTTATGTTCTTTATCCATTGATAAAGTTTCTTGAGGTTAGAGGAATAAAGAGAATATATGCGGTATTGGCACTTTATCTAATTGCCGGTATCGGAATTTTTCTCGCAGTTTATTTTCTGTTTCAATTGGTTTCATTTGAATTTTCAGGTTTTCAAAAGGCATGGGGAACTTACACGCAAAAAATATTTCACTCAATAGAAGGCGCCAATAAGCAACTTTCTTCTATCTTCCCATTCCTGCCCAAATTCAATATAAGCGGGAAAATAAATCTTCTCGTGCAGGAAATTCCTCAATTAATACTTGGATTTATGCCTGCTTTGACACTTTTCTTTGTTGTTCCATTTATTACCTTTTTCATGCTCCTGGGCGGGCCCGAGATTATGGATTACATTCTTGATCACATACCTTCAAAATACGTGGAAGTAATTTTACATATTTTAAGTAGAATAGACGCTTCTTTAGGCAATTATATGCGCGGAATAATAACAGAAGCGTTCATAATTTTTGCCATAGCTTTTGTGGGTCTCATATTGATGCAACTCAACTATGCTGTGATAATAGCGATAATTATTGGGATAAGCAGTCTTGTGCCGTATTTGGGAGCGTTTGTCGGCGCTGTAATTTCGTCAATAGTCGCCTACTTTCAACACGGAGGGTTTATTTACGTCTTTAATATACTGCTTTTTTTCGGTGCAATAAGATTCTTTGATGATTGGTTTCTCCAGCCTCTGGTAATGAAAAAAGCAGTCAAATTAAATCCTGCCATAGTGGTGTTCGCATTAATGGCGGGATTTGAAATAGCCGGAATATGGGGAGTGATTTTCGCCATTCCTGTAACATGTATATTAAAAGAACTTCTTCAGATAATGCTTGAACTTCAGGAAACGGAATTCAGGTGGAAACCCAAGCCGCATCCAACCAGAATAAGCATACCTTACACCTAATTGCAAACCCGCATTGCAATTTAGTACATTAAAACATATGCCATATAGAAAAGAAGAGTTGGCAATAAATGAAATTTACCATGTATTTACTAAAAGCATTGCTGGATACAAAATTTTTACGTCAAAATTTGATTATCAAAGAATGCTCAATACAATAATTTTTTATCAGATATCAACTCCCCCCTGCCGATTTTCATTCTATAAAGGACCGTATTGCAATGCGGGTTTGCAAAGGGATAAAAAATTGATCACAATAATCGCTTACTGCATTATGCCAACTCATCTGCATTTAATTTTACGCCAAGAATGTCCCGAAGGAATATCAAAATATATGAACCTTATCTTGAAAAGCTACAGCAAATATTTCAACCTCAAACATAAACGAAAAGGCCCCTTATGGGAAGGAAGATTTAAGAATGTTCGAGTCAAAAATGATGAACAATTTATACATTTAACGCGATATATTCACTTAAATCCAGTCACATCCTTTCTTGTAAATAATCCAAAGGACTGGAAATATTCTTCCTATTCTGAATATACATCAATTTCCCATCAAAACAAAATTTGTGATTTCTCAGATTACATCAGTATGTCACCTTCAACATATCGTAAGTTTGTAAAAGATAATATTGGTTATCAACGCTCATTAGCAAAGTTAAAAGATGTTCTTTTATAATTGCAATGCGGGTTTGCAATTGGTTATATTTCGTGTTTTTTAAGATTTCTGACTCCCATCTTCCACGGAATTAATACAGCAGTTAAATTAAGGATAATAAAAAAAATAAGGCAGAAAGACACTATTTCAAAATCCCAGGCATTGGGTCTGCCGTAAATTTGAGCGAAGTGCATCTGAACGGGCCATGATTCAAGCCCCACTACAAGCGCAAAATATCCCATTGCGCATGCCATATATAAAAAACCCCCGTACGAAGATTCTATCTGGTGTATGTTTTCCATTGAAAAATCTGGAAAAATTGCGCCAATTCCGATTGCCATAACTGAAACAACGATTGAGGATATAATAATTGTTGCAAATGTGAGAAAAGAAATGAAGAAATCCGCCTCAAGCAATTTATTGGAGAAAAAGACAAGAATAACAGCCACTAACATCGCCGGCACGCCTGAAACGATTAATTTCGCCGCCATTAGCGTTTCTGTCTTGACAGGAGAAGATCTCAAAATCCAGTAACTCTTCCCCTCAAGGCTTACGGCCGGAAAAACAAACCTGAGATTTATCGCCGCAATAACAAAACCGGCAACTCCTACATTTAGAAAAGAGACAAGGCTCTTTATATTCTGGCTATCCAGAGGCAATTGCTTAATACTAAAGAGATAAACGAGAATAAGCGAAACGATAAGGACAATTTGGGTCCAGTATCTGGCATCTCTCAAAAAAAGCAACCTGTCTTTCCACACAACAATAAAAATTTCTTTCAGGAAACCTATTTTGGTGGACAATTTCTGTTCAAAAAAATCACTCCTATTTCCCCGAAATTTCACGCCAGATTGCGCCCCGCTAAATCCCTTCTGGTAAAACTTTTCCGATAACCATATTATAAAAACATATACCATTATGGAAACTGACAGAAGATAAAAGAAATATAAGGCAAAATCGCCCCAATGCCCACTTGCGAAACTCATCATACCTTTTGTTAACCACCATGAGGGAAGGTATTCGGCGGTTGGAGACTGCAGATAATTTATATACTGCGCCACAACCTCAAGAGCGTTTGGTCTTATCAGTCTTTCTGGACGCGAAAATCTGAAAAGGACGTAAACAAAACCCACTGACAGACTTCCAATTATCCATGTTATATCTCTTGTCCGGGAACTTGGGAAAAGGTACATAATCACCATGCTGAAAAGTATGCCGAAAGCAGCAGCTATCATTATAAACGGTATTATTGCAGCAAAATAGGAAATATAAAAAAGAATGCCGAAATTCTTGACTCTGGCAAGTGCAATAATATATGGAAGGATGGCAAGCATTAATGTCCATGAAGAATAAAAGATGGTATCCATGGATTTATCCATAAAGAGAAAGCGCATTTTTATGGGACAGGAAAAGAGAAATTTAAGATCGGAAGAATAATAAAGTGTTGTCATAGAAATTATTATTGAAGAGACTACTATCATGGCAAATGTAATGAGAAGAACCATGCCGGTCAATTTCCAGCTTAAAACAGGACCGATGACTTCCACATTTTCAAGATAGTTAAGAAGTCTCCAGAATCCATAATATAAAAGGGAAAGCAAAGCCGTTCCCACAGAGATAAAAACTATATTTTTTATTATCTCCCAGCGAGAAAAATGAAGTATTTTATTTTTCAATGAAAGAATCTTTCTTCTGCAAAGAAGGATAAACACTCACCCCTCCGTAATCTTGAGGAAGGCGTCTTCAAGACTCTGTTTCTCCCCGCCGCCCGAAGAGCCCTTGCGTTTCAACTCATCAATGCTGCCTTCTGCTATTATTCTGCCTGAGTTTATAATGGCAGCCTTTGTGCAGAGCTTCTCGGCCATTTCAAGTATATGAGTGCACATGAAAATTATGGTGCCTTTGGAAGCGAGTTCATGTAGAAGGTTTTTGAATTTCTTAATACTTTTGGGGTCAAGCCCGACTGTCGGTTCATCAAAAAGAATAACCCTGGGTTTTCTCAGCAATACGGCAGCAATCAGGAGCTTCTGACGCATGCCGTGGGAATAAGATTCAAGCAACTCGTCGCCCTCTTTTGAAAGGTCAAACATCTCAAGTAGTTTCGGTATCTCTTTTTTCTGAAAATCGACATCAATATTGTAGATATCGCCGATAAACCTCAGAAATTCATAACCGCTCAGCTTGTTATACACAAAAGGTTCGTCGGGAATATAAGCAATTTCCTTTTTAACAGCAAGAACATCCTTTACAACGTCTTTCCCGTAAACGAGGCAGCAGCCGGAAGTGGGCATTATAATACCTGACATTATTTTAACTGTGGTTGTCTTTCCCGCGCCGTTAGGCCCAAGAAAAGCAAAAATTTCCCCCCTACCGACTTTTAAATTTACATTGTCCAGCGCTTTTGTCTGGCTGAAAACCTTTGTTAAATTTTTAATTTCTATCACTTTGCCGTAAAATAAAAAATCGCCCCTTGAGGAAAATTTTACCTTCCTTCTTCTCTTTCCTTAAGGTAACTTCTCACTTCTATTTTTGTGGTGAGCATTTGAAGATAATAATTCATTATTTCAAGGAATTTTTGCTCAGTAATTTCTTTTAAATATTTATCCCTTTCTTTCTTGAAATCTCTTATATTGCCGCCTTTGGAAAGATAGTACGAGGCAAGTTCGGCAGGCGTTACTTTTATCGTTGTGTATATAAACTCCCTGAAATTGGAAGCAAGACGGACCTTTCTTCTCCATTGTTCATATTCCGAAGGTGTCATCCCCATCTCTTTCATAATAGTATAATAATAAACCCTTGGATTGAAACCTTTTTCATCCCTGAACTGCGGAGTGTTCTGGACCTCCGCAGACACTTCAAAATCCGAGACTAGAATCCCATATCTCTTTGCTTCCTGAGAAAGCATTTCCTCAATTATCATATTTCTAAAGACTTCTCTTTTTACCTCCTCCCGCAAACCTTCGTTTATCTCCGTGCCACTTTCAGAAATCCTGTCAAGAATCATATTAACCCGCTTCAGGAAATACTTGTAAGAAACCTTTTTGGAGCCAATCAAGGCAACCGCCCCCAAAGAAGAAGAAGAGAAAAAATAACCGCCGAGTCCAACGAATATTCCCGCCAGAAAAATTACGGTTGTTATGACAAAAATCGGCTTTTTGTGTTTTGAGAAAAACGAAATCATTTGCTTTTTACTTTTTTCTCGGTAGGCTGAATATTTTCTTCAATATGGCTTTCCCTCTTCGCCATCGTGCAGCGGCCGTTAAAAAGGCACCCATCTTCCAATGTAATCTTGGGAGCGTTTAAATCTCCTTCCACATTTCCGCCAGCTAAGATTTCTATTCCCTTAGTAGCCACGATATTACCCCGCACCTCCCCATGCACAACGGCATTTTCGCACGAAATATCCCCTTTCACCTTTCCCGCTTTTCCAACAGTTACTATCTTGCCATCCACTATTGAACCGTCTATCCTGCCCTCTACTTTAAGGCTGCCTTTTATCGTGAAAGTTCCCTGAAAATAAGAATCGTGACCTATCACTGTTTCGCTATTCCTCGCTTCAATACCGGTTCTTCCTTCCTTGAATATGCTCATAACGCCCCCTTATATTTTATGCGAAAAAATACTTTCAAAAATGCTTATGCTTTCGCAAACTTTATTATTCATTCTAATATAGGCTACAGGATTTTTGGGCATGCCATTCTGCCACACCTCGTAATGAATATGAGGCCCGGTAGAGGTTCCAGTAGAACCTATTTTGGCTATAACTTGTCCCCTTTTTACCCTATCTTTTTCTTTTACCAGATTTTCGCTGTTATGGGCATAGAGGGTTGAATAGCCAAAGCCATGGTCAACGAGAACCATCAATCCATAACCGGAAACCCAGCCGGCATGGCGAACGACTCCGTCAGCGGTTGCGTATATGGGAGTTCCCGGCGCACTGGCTATATCAACACCGCTATGAAATTCCCTTTGGAACGTTATCGGAGAAAGCCTGTATCCGAAACTGGAGGTGATTCTGCCTTTTGCCGGCCATGACAACGGTATAGCCCTGGAAAAATGATACTTGCTGGTGATATACCAGCTTATTTCAGAAAAACTTGAGATTCGTTTATTTGATTCATTTAACATTTTGTATATAGACTGGTCTACTTTGGAAAAATTCTCGCGTCTCGCTTTTTCCATAAGCGCTTTTTTAAAAGTTTTAATCTGCAGCAAGTCAGCTCCGCCGATTGCATTGCGGTAATCTTCCTTCACGGACATGCCCAGCATTTTTCTGAGTTGCCTGTCGGTTTTTCTGGCAAGAGCAAGATAATTCAGACCCTCTTCTACTTTCAGAGACATGTACCTGACTCTGGTTTTCAAATATGCGTTGTCCGCCTTGGTAATGTAATAATCAAAAAACCTTCCAGCCACATAACCTGACCAAAGAGTAAATCCTGTCCATAATAGAACAATCGCCAAGAATGTGAAGACGGAAAATTTAAACCTCATGGAAGAGAAACTATTATGCGGCACTATCACTATGCTGACAGGCCTGAAAAAACTTTTGAGATTTTTCCGAATCTTTGTTCGCTTCATATTAATCCTAATATTATATATATATTCATCTCTCGCGGCAAATCAATTGCTTACGCGGCAAATCAATTGCTTAAAAAAGTGGACGTGTTCGCCTGAATTTTTTCAAAAGGAATAACATTCATTTTTCGCGCCACATCGCCGCTCATTTGAAACAGGGGACGCATCTCCGGGTCCTGCATTACTTCCAGTATAAGTTTCATAAATTCCGGACGCAAAGCGTATTTAGAAGCAATCTTTTTCATACCATTCATGCTTTTTATTACCTTTAAAACCTCCATTGGATTGGAAGCACTTCCTTTCGCGAATGCTTTCTTAAAATTCGGATCCTTCTTCAAGTCATTTATTATCTCCTGCACAATGGGACGATTGGCATATTTCTTCATGGCGCTGGAAAGTTTTTGGGAGTCCACTCTTTGAACGCTTTCAATTATGTCTCCTCCCCTTAAACTTCCCACCGGATAGACAAAAGAAGTGGATTTTTTAATCAGAATTCGATTGGACGAAGTGATTTGCTGCCCAGAAGATGAGAATAAAGGCTGAAACTTGCTTCGCTTTTGAACAGCGGGCTCTACGGGTTCCATTATCTGAGTCATCGCTTCCCGCATCATTGAAACCTGAGTATACAGTCTGTAAATTATATACCCCCCCACAGAAATCAAGCATACAAGCAAAAAAACCGAAACTTTTATCAAAAAAGACGTTAAAAAACTTTTTTTCCCACTTTGCTTGCCTTCCGCTTTGGCACCTGAAAGGTTTTCATTTTCTTCGGTCATTTAAAGTTAGCGTCTAATTGACTTAAATTCATCAAATTGATAAACTTATTTTACTAAAAAAGCTTCTATGAAAAAAAGATGCCCTCATCGTCTAGAGGCCTAGGACGCCGCCCTTTCAAGGCGGAAATCAGGGGTTCGAATCCCCTTGGGGGCGCAAGCAGTTCTTGTTTTGCTATCCGATAACGTCTTGTATTCACTTCGTGAATACAACATTTCAAAATGAAGATTGCAAAGTGCAAATTGCAAAGTCATTCTCTCCTTCCTTTAAATCGCTTCTATTTTGCATTTTTCAATTTGCGTTCTGCATTCTGTATTGAGCCATCGCGCTTAATACATGGGTTTTCGCCAGTACGGCGAATCCGCCAAACGAACGGCAGTCTGTCCGCCGATGCTGCGTGGCGGGACCTGTCCGCCTCAGGCGGAGACAGGCAGATACATCGGCGCAGGAGTGTTTTGGGCGGCCGTAGCGTGGGGCGATTTGTTTCCGCGTGGGGTTTTTTGTCATAAGTCCCAGCGCCACGAAAAAACAAGTCTTTCGATAGGTTTTGTTTTTCACCCTTTCCTCTTTCTAATGCCACTTCCCAGAACCAAGGAAAAAATAAAAACCGACAAAACTCCTGAAATTCCGGCAACGGAAGATGATAATTTTTCATTTTTGACAAGAGGAATGGAATAATCCGGCATTGGAGAATTTAAAATACTTTTTTCTAACTTTATGAATCCATATTCCTTTGCCACTTTTTCAAGTCCGTCAGGTCGGGCAGAGGCGATAAACGAAACTGCCGCAAGAAAACCAGCAAACCCCAAACTGAAAACGATTTCTTTTTTTTTCACAATATTCCTTCCGGATCAAATGCTATGTCCGGTCTAACATTAAAAACAAACGAAAGAGTCATTGAGGTTATCAGCGCCTCACCAATGCCTATAAAGGTATGAACGAAAAGCATTGCCGGAAGGACAGCGGCAAGCGGAGCGGTTCCGGAAAGTGCCAGTTCAAAAGAACAGGCTAATGCAGCAATGACTACTGAAAGCCATGAAGCTAACGCCACAGCCGCTATTCTCCTTTTTTTGCCAAGATGTTTAAGCAGAAAAGAATATAGGAAATAGGAAACGAAAGAACCTATAAATGCCATGTTAAAAATATTGGCTCCCAAAGCGGTCACTCCTCCGTCCTGAAAAACAAGACACTGAATAACGAGAACAATGACTATGCTTAAAAAACCCAAATAGGGGCCCAGAATGACCGCTGCCAACGTCCCGCCTATTAAATGTCCGCTGCTGCCTCCCACAACGGGAAAATTGAGCATTTGCGCCGCAATTATGTAGGAGGTAACAACACAGAGAAGAAGAATTGTTATATTCTCGTTTTTGACCGATGCCTTTTTTGATGTTGCCCATACGGCGGCTGCGGAAAAAATCCATGCAGGAGCAAAAACCTCAGCACCCAGGAAACCATCAGGTATATGCATGTGGCCCTTCCTTTAATCACACCTTTATTATAAAAATAACACGAATCCGCAAAAAAAACCGACTTTATTTTTTACAAGACAAAGAAACGCTCAAAGTTTTATGATAAACCCCTTTCACGGAACCGAGACCGTCTGCCAGTTCTTTTATTCTTTTGTATCGGCCTTTAACCGCTATTATTTCCAAACAATTATCGTGATTCAAATGTATATGTTGGCTGGATATTATTATATCGCCATAACTATGCTGAAGATCCGTTATCCTATCAAGAAGTTCGCGTTTGTGATGATTGTAAACTATGGTTATAGCGCCGGCTATAAAGGAATTGGGTTTTTTGCTTTCGTCGGATATAAATTCCTTGTTTATCAAATCAACTATCGCTTTTGAGCGATTCGTATATTTTCGGTTTCTTATATACTCATCGAACCTCTCGAGAAGTTCGGCAGGCATGGATATTCCAAATCTTCTGAGTTTTTTCATAACATCCTCTTAAAAAGGATAGCACTTTTCCCTTAAAAAAATCAACTATCCACGTTAAAAACATCTCTCCCAACGCTTAAAAGAATCCTTACCTCATTTTTCAAATCACCGCACAGGAAATACAATGGGAAACGCAATTATACAAATCTATCGGGGTAGAATCCAGTTTCTGTAGGAGTTCCATACATATTGGACTTGTTGAAAGAAGGTACAGATATTTATTAAAGTATTGAAAATGGATTTGAAGACAAGGTTTGCGGCGGTAATTCTGACAATCATTTTGCTTGCCGCGGCTTCGCTGAAAGCGGATGAGTCGCTGAAAGAAGCGCACGAATTCCTGCTCGCCGCAAACCCCGACGCCCTTTTAAAATACGAGGAAACGCTTAAAAAAAGCGCCGATCCATCCCTTGCCGCTGAATACGCTTACGCGCTGGCGTATTTCGGTCTCGGCGAAAGCGCCCTTTTCAACATTGACAGGGCGCTCATAATGTCGCCCGCAAATCCCGCCGTCCGTTTCTATTTGTCTGAAATACTCAAAGTGGCCGGCATCGAAGACACCGGGGAAATAGCTGCCTGCGGCCGTCCTAAGTGGCTGAAAAGACCGCTTGCGCTTGAGTCTCTGAAACTTGCCTTCGATTATGGGGAAGAGGAGAATTTCTTCGATGATGTCAATTTATTGATGTCGCAGAAGCGTTACGCGGAAGCGGCGGCTCTTTTCGCCCGGGCTCCCTCCGAATTCAGAAAAAAAGCGCGTTTTTGGCGCGGCTGGGCCATAACTCTGGATAAATTGGGGGCGCAGAAAAGTGCGGCGGCGAAAGTGGAAAAAGACATTGAACTGAGCAAAAACCAAGTGCACAAAGAGACAGCGCGAAGGTATGCGGAAGAACTTTTAAGCAGGCCTTCTGCCGGCTGCGCGGGAAAACCGAAAAAGAGACTCAAAGGCAGATATCTGGCTTATCTGGGCGGGAACATAAGCGGCGGAGACGGACGGACGGTTTACAATGCGAACATGCGCCTTGGAAAATTCATAAGCGAAAGAATGGATATCTCGGCCAACCTTGGCTACACCGGAGGCTATGCCTCTGGCGACTACAACGGCATTACTATCGGCGCGGCTGCAAGGTGCAATGCGCCGCTCAAGAACACTCCGTTCAACGCCACGCTCGCGGGCAAAATAGAGCGCGTTCCGGCCACTTCGGATAATTTAAGCGTGATTGTTTCGCCCGGTCTGAGCTGGTTTACCCGGCAGGGTTCGCTGGACACATACCTGGACATACCCCTGAGCGGCCCTTATTCCGGTTCGCCGGCGTTTTCAATAGGCTACACGATTTACTTCAACCCTGGGAATTTGAGGAAATGAACATGAAGGAAAAGATTCTCTCCGTTTTCGCGGCCGCCTGCGCGCTCATCCTTCCCTTCTCCGCCGCCCACGCCGAAACGCCATGCTTTCCGCCCTTAAGCGGCTTTCCTCTCACGTTCAAGGAACTGCGAATGAAGAAAGGGATACTG
>Ga0180301_10003767_pt1 | contig 11801 bp, 11 predicted proteins | sample GuaBasSediGuay16_FD_121797 | JGI IMG/M metagenome (GOLD analysis project Ga0180301, IMG submission 121797) | Subseafloor sediment microbial communities from Guaymas Basin, Gulf of California, Mexico - Guay16, Core 4569-2, 12-15 cm | ecosystem: Environmental > Aquatic > Marine > Hydrothermal...
CCTAAAGATATGCCAAGACTTCCCGAGAGGTCTCTTTGAGTAAGCTCCGGTTTTGAAGAAATAAGGCGCAAGATATGAAAAATATCCTCTCTTATAATATGTTCATCCATTGAACATATTATATCTTAAAGGCCCTAGTTGTCAAATAAAATATGCGGCAGTTTTGCCTGAGCCGTGTCTTAGCATTCAGGTTATAAAATCAATGTAATTATCAGGAGTTATTACTTCAAAAGACGCCTCAGGGTAAGATTCTTTCCAATTGCGGGGAGGCTTTAAAATTTTCTTTTTAGTAGACCATTTAAATTCGTATCCAAAAAGCTTGCCGCCTCTTTCTTCAACCATATCAACCTCTTCTTTCTGCCAAGTGCGCCAGAAATAAACATTTGAAACCATAAATTTATAATTTCTTTTTTTCATCCTTTCTATAAAAACAAAATTTTCCCACAACATACCTGCATCATTGCGCAATTCTAAAGGGCTATCCCCTCTCACACCTACGAGGTGTGAGAGGGGATAAAAGGATAAAGATAGAGAGCACTATTCCAACAATAAATGCTTTATAATAGATAATTCTTGCTGGTGACGTTTTTGTTCTTCTACAAACTTTCTATATTTAAGAATAGACATACTTATATACTCTTTCCAATTACTTATAATTCCTCTGTCATCTAATTTTATATACTCTCTATATGACGAATAATTCCAGTCTTCGGGCTTTCTGACAATCCCGCTGGAGGTAGGATTAAGATGAATATATCGAGTTAAATGTATAAGTTGTTCATGACTTTCTATACGGATATCTTTAAATCTTCCTTGCCAGAGTGGCCCTTTACGGGAGTATTTTGTGTTAAAATATCTGGTATAGCTGTTTAATAAATTTTTCATATACAAAGATATACTATTCTCTATCAAAGGAATAAGAAGCAAATGAATATGAGTTGGCATTAAGCAATATGCAAGTATATTGACAATTTTAGAGGATTTTCCTAAATCTTTAGCAGCCTTAAGCCGGTTCTCTTCGCTTAATCTGTAATAATAAGAGAATTTTACCGTCTGCTCTCCCCAATGAGTATAATATTTCATAATTTCTCTCATCCGTCGGTAATCTCTATTATCCTTAAAAATTACATATCCAGCTATACTTTTAGTACAAATATGATAAAAATCACCTTTACTAAATATTCTTATACTACTCATTGTGTTTTTAACGATTATTTTCCACTTTTATCTTTCATAAACTTACATGAGCATTGTCTTTTGTTTCAAGACCCCTCTCACACCTGCGAGGTGTGAGAGGGGTGGTAAATTTACGAAATAATAGAACTAACAAGGCGGCGGTTATTGATAATCCAGCGTTTTGTATCTTCAAGAATATCTTCCAGGGTTTTTTGAGGCTTCCATCCTAAATCATTCTTAAGACGCCGGCAGTCACTTATATACCAGATAACGTCAGCAGGACGGTCTTTTTTTATTTTGTCTACTTTTATTTTATTTGCGGTTATTTTCTGGCACCTATGGGAAAGTTCTTTTAAAGAAAAACTGTTTTTCTGCCCGCCACCTACATTGTAGATTTTTCCTTTAATTTTTTCTATGTGTTTGATTTGCTTTAACACCAAATTAAACAAATCAGCTATATGAAGGGCATCTCTTACCTGTAAGCCTTCTCCTCCCCAGCCGATATACTTAAGCGGCCTCTTAAACAGAAAGGAAGCAAGCCAATACGATACTATTCCCTGCTTACTATGCCCAAATTGCCCCGGGCCGGAAATAATACTGCAGCGGTTAATGACTGTCCGGAGATTATAAGCATAAGCATATTCTTTAATGAAATACTCGCTAGCAAGCTTTGTCGCGCCATAAAAGGAATGTATTCCCTGCAGGGGAAAGTCTTCTCTAATTCCCCACAAAGATACTCCTTTCCGGCGGCAAGCAAGATAAAAACGGCTCTTTCTGCGGGTGTAATTTAGGCAGTTAATTTTATCGAAAGGATAAACGCGGCTTGTGGAAAGGAAGATAAAATCCGCTTTTACTCTGGCGGCATAATCAAGAGAGTTTATGGTTCCTAAAAAGTTGCTATCAACAAGCTCTCTCACACTACTCTTATAACCGGCAAGAACCCGCGAATCAGCGGCACAGTCTATAAGAATATTAACTTTTGGCAATCGGGAAAATACAGCTTTATTTTTTACATCGCCTTTTATAAATTTTATTTTGTATTTTTTAAGGAGTGAAACATTATGAGAAGAACCTTTACGGACGAGACTGTCAATTACAATTACTGAGGAGCGAGGAAAATGTTTTTTAAAATTAACCGCCAAATAAGAACCGATAAACCCTGCCCCGCCGGTAATAAGAATTGACTTTCTCATGTTTGTATATGTTAACATTTCTAATATATTTTTAAAACTGATTTTTTAAAACTTGAGATTTGAGAAAAATGTTTAGGGATTAGATAAATCAAATATTTTGTTTTACAAAAGGCAGGCTAACAAAATACTCTTATTTATTCTCTCAACTTATCCTTTCAAGCTTGATAAACAATGAAAAATATTATATTATTTACAAAATGCATAAATACAAAAAATCATTTAGTAAAAAAATAGACAATTTTCTTACTATAACGTTTTTATCTGGAGCTGCGTTATTTTATATTTACAAAATGATACAATTCGGCGGCCCCATTAAATATATAAACTTCATAATTAATCATGCAAAAAATCCTCTTCCAATAATCAGAATGTTTACGATAACAATATTGGTGATATTCGTATCTACTTTTTTTGTTCTATCCGTTGTTTTAAGTTTTTATTACGATTCGGCAAGAAAAAAAATAGAAAAAAAGAATCTTGAGAAACGCCTGCGTAAAAGAATAGCAGCTTTAAAAGAAAATAATATTCCCATCACTCATAAAAATATGTATGATAAAAACATCCGACCGGATGTACCTCTCGACGACTCTTAAGAATAAAACGTAGCTAAAATAGATTATTCACAATAAGTCTTTCTGGGCTATGTATATTTCTTCAATAATTTGGGGTAAATTATAAGTTAGGTCCCAATTAGTATAGTGAGACTTAAATTTTGATATATCCGATATCCACCAGATATGGTCGCCTTTGCGGTTTTGTTCGCTGTAGTCATAGTTAAGTTTTTTTTCGGTTATTTTTTCTGTCAGCTCTATTGCTTCCAAGACTGAGATATTAGAGTATCTTGAGCCGCCTATATTGTAAACCTCCCCGCAGCGGGGGTTTTGATAGAAATGATAGAAAGCATTCACCAAATCATAGGAATGGATATTGTCACGCACCTGCTTTCCTCTGTAACCGTAAATGGTGTATTTTTTGCCGCTAATGCAGCATCTCACAAGATAGGACAGAAATCCATGCAGGCGCGTGCCGGAATGCGCCGGGCCGCTGAGACATCCTCCCCGGAAGCAGGCGGTCTTGAGCCCAAAATATCTTCCGTATTCCTGCACTAGTAAATCTGCGGATGCTTTGGAGACTCCAAACAAACTATGCAAAGACTGGTCTATACTCATTGATTCATCTATTCCCTGGTAAAAGCGGTGCCCGGAGGGTAGTTCGTAGCGTTTCTCTAACTCTATCAGGGGCAAAGAGTTAGGCTTATCGCCATACACTTTGTTAGTTGAGGTAAAAATAAATACTGCGGCAGGAGAAAACCTGCGGAAATTCTCAAGTAAGTTGAGAGTAGCCTGGGCGTTAATGGAGAAGTCTGTATAAGGTTCGTTAGCGGCCCAGTCATGCGAAGGCTGAGCGGCAGTATGGATAATTAAATCAAACTGATTTTGGCGGAATAATTCTTCTATATTCTTACTATCCCGAATGTCCAAATCGTAATGCCGGTAGTTTTCTACTTCTTCTAAAAGTTTTTTCTTATTCCATTCCACTGATGCCTCTTCCCCGAAGAATTCCTTTCTCATATTGTTATCTATGCCTATTACAGAAAACCCTTTCGACGAAAAAAAACGGACGCATTCAGACCCGATAAGACCGCAAGAGCCGGTAACTAAAAGCCTCTTCTTCATACTTTTGAACTAAAAAATTGCCCTATTCTGTCACAGATATAATTGATTTCCTCTGTTTTAATAAAAGGATACAGAGGCAGACTTAGAACCTGCCGGCAGGCTTTTGGGGCATTTCTAAGCGAAGTTGCTTTTGCCGAACGAAAAGCTTTCATTTTCGAAAGGAGATAAGGATAATAAACCCGTGCTTCAATCTGGTGCTTATTGAGAAATTTAAGTAGCCCATCGCGCCGGGAACTAACCTTTATGGTGTAAAGATGATAAATATGGCCGGCGGAAGGCGGGACAACAATTTGCTTCAGGTGCGAAAGACGCCGATTGAAGCAGGCGGCTTTCTTTTTTCTTAAACTGTTTAGATAATTAATATGCTTTAACTTAGCCAGTAACACTGCTGCCTGAAAAGAATCAAGGCGGCAGTTATAGCCCAAAAATTCTGCCCGGTAGGGTTTAGTCTGGCCATGGTTTCTTAGAGCCTTAAGATATTTAAAAAGAGAGTAGTCATTAGTAACAACCATTCCTCCATCGCCATAGGCTCCCAGATTCTTAGAGGGGAAAAAACTAAAACATCCCAGAAGCCCGAAAGAGCCGGTCTTTCTGCCGTTTATTTCTGCTCCAAAACTTTGGGCACAATCTTCTACTACCAATATTCCTTTAACTTTAGCAATATCCATAATCGCCTTCATATCTGCGGGCAGGCCGTAGAGATGGACGGGAAGAATTCCCACCGTATTTTTAGAAATAGCTTTTTTTACAGCCAGAGGGTCAAGGTTGAAAGTTTGAGGGTCGATATCAACAAACACCGGCCTTGCCCCTACTCTCAATATGGCCTCGCCCGTAGCAATAAAAGTAAAAGGCGTAGTAATAATCTCGTCACGGGAAGAAAGGGTTTTTTTCTTAAGTTTCTTAGCCAAAGCCTGCAGGGCAAGCACTAAAGCGTCTGTGCCGGAGCTAACTCCTAAAGCATACCTGCATCCTAAAAATCTCGCCGCCTTTTTCTCAAACTCCGCCAGCTTCTCTCCCAGTACCCAGTGGTGAGTTTTAAAGAGAGGCTGGATTTGAGAGAGGATTTCTTTTTTTAGAAAGTCATACTCCCTCTTTAAATCGCATATTTCTATTCTGTCCTTTTTCATCTTTCATCTAAAATTTTAGTTTTACTCCTCCGTAAATGCCCCAGCTACGGCGGTTTTTCTTTCCTTTCAGGAAAACTACATTCTCTCCCAGCTTGCGTTCTAATTCAAGCAAAAAACTGCGTTTGCGCAAGCGGCTGGAACGCAAGCCGACTTTAACCCTGCTCCTTCGGGCAAAGCTGCGGCTTAATTCAAAGTAAAATCTATTTCCACCGCTTATCTCAAAATAAAGGCGGTTTTTATAAAGTTTAGCTCTTCCCCACAAGGTAAGGCGCTTTTCTTTTTTCTTTAAGGTAAAAGACTGGCCTACGCCTAAGTAAAACTCCAGGCGGTCTTTCTTTATCACCAAGGGAGCGGTTCTAAAGCGGGGGCGGATTTTAAGATAAGAGTTGTTACGTCCTTCAAGGAAATAAAGAAAACTTCCCTTTTCTGCTTGCCAGCGGCCGCGCAAAACAAAAGAATGGTTTTGGTTTTTTGAGCGGTAGGTATAAACTATTTGGTTATTCTTGTTTGTCTGCCAGTGGGAAGAAAAAACTAACTGGCCAGACGCATGCTTTCTTAGAGAAAAAACCAGCTTTTGCTCTGCATTGAGGCCGAATACCCCCTTTAGTTTAAAAGAGCGGTTGTTGAGTAAATAAGCAGAAGTTTTATCAGCACAAAAAAGCAGACTTCCCTGGGAAAAAGAAAAATTTCCCGCTAAAGCCAGTTGTTTTCTCCCTTCCACAGGGCGTTCAAAATCAAAAATCAAGCGGTGGCCGCGTCCCAACCTCCATTTTCCTTTTATTTTCTTTCTGCGGGATAAGGCAGGATAGAAAACATTGTTATCTTTTATCTGAAATTTAGAAGAAAAAACCATAAGATTTAGTGACGAGGGCCTAAATCTTTGAGGAGCTTATATTCCACGGCGTCTGAGAGAGCCTGCCAGGAAGCCTCAATGATGTTCTCGGAGACACCAATTGTCGACCAGCTTTCCTGTTCATCCGAAGAAGTAATCAAAACACGCACTTTGGCGGCGGTGCCGCTTTTCTCATCCAGAACCCGGACTTTAAAATCAGTGAGTTTTATTTGAGCGATAGAGGGATAATGGTTAAGCAAAGCCTTTTTAAGCGCATTATCGAGAGCATTGACCGGCCCGTCGCCTTCTGAAACGGTATGTTCTATTTTCTTTCCCACTTTAAGTTTGAGGGTAGCTTCCGAATAAAGCTCTTTATTTCTCTCTTCCACAATAACTTTAAACCCCAGAAGCTGAAAGAAGGAACTGTGTTTCTTAAGCTCTCTCTGAAAGATCATTTTTAAAGAAGCATCTGCCGCTTCAAACTGGTAACCCTGGCTTTCCATATTTTGCAGGATTTTGAGCAGCCTTTTTGCCTGGGGAGATTTTTTATCCAGGTTGAAATCCATATCTTTGGCCATCACTACTACCGTACTTTTGCCGGAGAGCTCAGAAGCCAGAAGACGGCGCCTATTGCCGACAGATTCGGGACTAATATGTTCGTAGGTAGAAACATTCTTTAACACGGCGTCTATATGCACACCTCCTTTATGAGCAAAAGCACTTCGTCCTACAAAAGGATGATTGTAAGAAAGGGCAATATTGCTCACTTCGCTGATAAAATGGGCTAATTTTGTTAAGTGCTTCAATTTCTTAGGAGAGACCGCCCGCAAGCCCATTTTAAGCTGCAAGATAGGGATGACTAAGGCTAAATCTGCATTGCCGCAGCGCTCGCCATAGCCGTTAAATGTTCCCTGCACCTGCACGCAGCCTTCTTTTACTGCGGTTATAGAATTAGCTACGGCCAGGCCGGAATCATTGTGGGCATGAATTCCCAGGGGAGTATTTATTTTTCTTTTTACTTCCTTTACTATTTTTTCCACATCCTGAGTAAGGGTGCCGCCGTTGGTATCACAAAGAATAATGGTGTCAGCTCCGGCTTCTTCTGCCACTTTTAGTGTTTTTAAGGCATAGGAAGGGTTTGACTTGTAGCCGTCGAAGAAGTGCTCGGGGTCATAAAATACTTTTCTTCCTTTTTTGCGCAAGAAGTATATGCTTTCATAAATCATTTTTAAGTTTTCTTCCAAAGAAACTTTCAAGACATCTTTTATGTGCAAATCCCATGTCTTGCCGAAGATAGTAACATATTCGGTCCCGGCTTTTATCAGACTTTTGATATTTTTATCGCGGGCGGCGGTATTATGAGGATAACGCGTTGAGCCAAAAGCCGTAAGGCGCGAAAACCTAAGAGGTTTTTTAGCAAAATAGGCAAAGAAACTTTCATCTTTAGGGTTAGAATAAGGCCAGCCGCCCTCAATGAAATGAATGCCAAAGTTGTCCAGTGCTTTGGCAATTCTTATTTTATCTCCCAAAGAATAACTTATTCCCTCGGTTTGGGAGCCATCCCTGAGAGTTGTATCGTAAATAAAAATTTGTTTCATCTCCCCAGCCCAAAGGCTTTATGTAAGACCTCTGCCGCTACTCTCCCTTCTTTCTTTCTCACTACACAGGAAATGCTGATTTCTGAGGTAGAAATCATCTCAATATTTACGCGCGCTTTAGCTAAAGCCTTAAACATTTTAGCGGCCACACCCGAATGTGAACGCATGCCAATGCCTACAATAGAAACTTTGGCAATATCTTCATCGTACAGGACCTCGCCGGCTTTAATCTTACGTGAAATGAGACGGGCAGAATCAAAAGCTTTCCTGGCTTCTGCTTTATCCACGGTAAAAGAAATGTCGGTAATTTTGTTGCGGCTTACATTCTGGACAATCATATCCACATTGATATTTTCGGCCGAAAGCCGCTGAAAGACTTCTGCCGCTATTCCGGGCCGGTCCGGCAGATTGCAGATAGTAATTTTAGCCTCTTTTTCGGTAAGGCTTATGCCTCTTACTACTGCCTCTTCCAAACTTTGTTTAGATTTTATAATTGTTCCTCCTTTATTAGAAAAAGTTGAGCGAACTTCCAGAGTTATATTGTACTTCTTGGCCACCTCTATGGCCCGCGCCTGCATAACCTGGGTGCCTTTAGAGGCTAATTCTAACATCTCATCAAAGCTTATGCAATTTATTTTTTTGGCCTCCTTAACTATACGGGGGTCAGCAGTAAACACCCCCTCTACATCCGTATAAATTATACAGCGGTCTGCCCCTAAAACATGAGCCAGGGCTACAGCAGAAAGGTCAGAACCACCCCGTCCTAAAGTAGATATGTCGTCGTAAGGAGTCTTGCCCTGAAAACCGGCCACCACCACTACTTTTTCCTTTAATAAAGCTTGCTTAAGCCGACGCGGCTCTATTTCCAAAATACGCGCTTTAGTATGAGAAAGGTCCGTGAGAACTCCTGCTTGATGGCCGGAAAAAGATATTGCCTCTACTCCCTTAGACTTCAAAGCCATCGCCAAAAGAGCAGCAGAAGCCTGTTCGCCGGTGGAAATAAGCATATCCAGCTCTCGTTCAGGAGGCGAAGGGTTAAGCCTAAAAGCAAAGTGCAAGAGTTTGTCCGTAGTATCGCCCATAGCCGAAACCACCACTACTATTTTATATCTCTTGCGCCGATAAGCGGAAATAATATCTGCTACCCGTCTGATTTTAGAAAGATTAGCCACGGAACTGCCGCCGAATTTTAATACATATAGATGAGAAACTTTTCTTGTCATTGGTTATCTTTTCCTAACTTTAAGAAAGACAACCCTTAAGGTTTCCGAAAATATATAAAGCGCCAGGGCTATTAATACTATAGAAATTCCCAGCAACAAATATTCCTGCTTGCTGAAATATCTGATAATCTGCACTACTAAAGCCGCAATAGTAGTAGCCACCATAAATAAGCCGGGAATAAAGGTAAAGAGAAACGGCCGGCGGCGGGAAAGCAGCCAGCAGCTTAAAATAAAAAGGGTTAAAGAGGCTACCAGCTGGTTTGCGGCGCCAAAAGTAGGCCAGATTGTTCTCCATCTTCCTCCCCAGGCTAAAAAACCTGCCAGGACAATGACTACCAAAGTTGAGGCCCAGCGATTATGAATATGAGTAATTTCTTCAAAGATATAACGCGTAATCCGTGTAGCAGTATCAAGAGTAGTAAGAATAAAGGCATTAAGAATAATTATCCCCACCATTGCTCCTGATTTGCCTAGAAGCGGCGCTACGACAGTTCCAAAGCCCCGGCTAAAAGCTACTATGGGGCCTGATTTTGCCATAATAGCCTGAAAAGAAGAAAAACGCAAGCCGGCACTTACGCTTAAAAGCGCCAAAAGCGCCAATACGCCTTCCAGAATCATTGCTCCATATCCAATGCGGCGGGCATATTTTTGGTTAGGAAGCTGTTTAGAAGTAGTTCCCGAAGCAATAAGGGCATGAAAACCTGACAGAGCTCCACAGGCTACCGTAACAAAAAGCAGCGGCCATAAATGAAAACGTACTGCACTTCCCTTGATATACCAGGGCGCGCTAAAATTAGGATGAGTTATAAAAATACCTGAGAATCCTACTCCGATACCAAAAAAAAGCAGATAAGCGCTTAAGTAATCGCGCGGCTGGAGCAAGATATTAACAGGGGCGGTAGAAGCAAAGAAGGCATAAATAAGAAGTATCACCAGCCATATATTTATATTCCCTTTCCAGAAAGAAAAGTTATATCTTTGAGCCAGAACAATTAGCCCTGCTAACGAAAGCAAGCCCAGAAGCGTAGATAAAAATTGACTGAACTTGAGGCGATAAATAAGAAAACCAATAAAAATTGCTACGGGTATTAAGCCTAAAGAAGGAAGAATTACGCGGCTATCAGAGACAAAAGTCTTAGCACAAAGATAGCCAAAAACTGCCACTACTAAAATTAAAGCAAAAAAAACAAAAAGAGAAAATACATAGCGAGCCCGCGGAGATATGGTGTCTTTAGCAATGTCTGCTACCGAGGAGCCGCCGCTTTTAACCGAAACAACAAGGCTGGTAAAATCGTGCACTCCTCCTATTAATGTACTGCCTAATACTATCCACAATAAAGCCGGCCCCCAGCCCCAGATACTCACGGCAATTACCGGCCCCACAATCGGAGCTGCCCCGGCAATGCTGGCAAAATGGTGGCCAAAGAGAATGAGCCAATGCTTGGCCGGCACAAAGTCAACCCCGTCATATTTAGTGTAAGCAGGAGTTTTTTCCTGGGGGTTTATATCTAACTGGAAGGCAATTCTGCGGGCATAAAAAACCACTCCTGCTGTAAACACTCCTAAAGCCCCTAGAACAATATAGACTGAGTTCATAGCTATTCTTTTATTAGATAGTTAATGAGCCCTGAGGCGTCTTCAAAGAAAAGAGAGCTTTCCTGTGCCTGGCGTTCACAAAAGCTTCCTGCCCCGGAGTGAGGAATGTTTTTGCCTGCTACCAAGAAAGGAACCGGCTCAGGAGAATGCGTCCTTAGAGAGATAGGCGTAAAATGGTCCGGGGCAATAAGAATACGCACCTCATCCAGGCTAAACTTCTCTAAAATTTTGCCTACAACCAACTTATCAATTCTTTCTAAAGATATTATTTTCATCTGCGTATCTTCATTATGCCCTGCTTCATCTGGCGCCTCTATATGAATATAGACAAAATCTAACCTTTTAAGAGCCTCAATTGCTGCTTCCGCTTTGCCAGCATAGTTTGTATCGTAATAGCCGGTTGCTCCTTCTACTTCAATTACTTCCAGGCTTATAGTTTTGCCTATGCCTTTAATTAAATCCACGGCAGAGATTACTCCTCCCCGTAAGCCAAAACGGGAAACAAAGTCTTCTATTTGCGGCTTTTTCCCCTGCCCCCACAGCCAAATCATATTGGCAGGATTCTCTTTCAGGTCAATTCTTACACTGTTTACTTCATGAGTCTCCAGAAGCTTTTCTGATTCTTTCATTAAAGCAACAATCTCTGCGGCGGCTTTACCGCGGGGCAAATATTTATCTATAGGCTTCCCCATAATATCGTGAGGAGGAAAACATTCTATTTTATCCAGTCCTAAATCTAAGCCTTCCTTATAAACCATTAAATTGCGGTAGCTGACTCCGGCATAAAACTTTATCCTGTCACTGCTTAAATGTTGGTTGAGATAATCAACTAAAGTATGCGATTCACGAGTAGAAATGTGGCCGGCGCTGTAATCAAAGAGTTTGCCGTCTACCGCAGTAATAAAGTTGCAGCGAAAGGCAATATCTTTCTCCCCCAGCTCTACGCCTATATTAGCTGCTTCAAAAGGAGCTCGGCCGGTATAATAAAGCTCAGGAGAATAACCTAACAGCGAAAGATTGGCTACGTCAGATGCCGGCCTAAAACCTTCCGGCACAGTTTTTGCGCGGCCAATTACGCCCTTTGAAGCAAGGCTGTCCATATTGGGAGTTTCGGCGGCCTCCAGAGGCGTTTTCCCGCCTAGAATCTCTAACGGATAGTCCGCTGCCCCGTCAGGAACAATTACTATATACTTCATTTAAGCCTCCTTTAAAGCAGCAATTTTAGCTATTTTTTTTATATCTGCCTCTACCACTTTTGGCTTCTTTACTGTCTTTATGGCAATCTCAGGGTCTTTTAAGCCGTGACCAGTAAGGGTACATACTACATTTATCTCCTTACCAGAAAGAGCCATTTTTCTTAACTTACGCTTAAAATAACCC
>Ga0180301_10003768_pt1 | contig 11796 bp, 17 predicted proteins | sample GuaBasSediGuay16_FD_121797 | JGI IMG/M metagenome (GOLD analysis project Ga0180301, IMG submission 121797) | Subseafloor sediment microbial communities from Guaymas Basin, Gulf of California, Mexico - Guay16, Core 4569-2, 12-15 cm | ecosystem: Environmental > Aquatic > Marine > Hydrothermal...
CCCCCACGGAATCAGAAGTAATGAAAACTAACTAAAAGTACCGTGAGAGGAGAAACGCTCAATGCTAATAAAGCTTTTAAACGTAGGAATTTACAGAGATACATTTAGTATAGTAAGGCAAATACTTGGCTTAGAAAAAATAATCAAGGAGTAAACAATGGGAATTATTAGTAAGTTCTTCAAGAGAAACAATAGCAATTCTTCGGTTAGTAAGAATAATGCTGCAATTGCAGCTAAGGTCATGGAGGACACTAAAGTTCCTGAAGTGGAAGAAGAGAAAATCGTAGTTAAGAACATTTACTCTGTAAATCCACCTTATGCTTACATAATGATACTTACCGATAAAAAAGGTGTTTTAAGATACCATGTTCTAGAACCTTTCCTTACTGTTGAAGAAAGGGAAATACTAAGTGAACTTAAGGAACTAATTTTAGAAGAGGTAAGAATTCCAATACATATACTTAAAAGCTATGAGGAAGCAGTTAAGTCTTTAAATAAATCAATTGATTCATTAATAGAGGATTATAGAATAAATATTAACAGTCAATCTCTAAACAAAATAAAATACTACATTGTAAGAGATTTAATAGGATATGGTAAAATAGATCCCATCTACAGGGATCCCTATGTTGAAGACATAGTATGTGATGGATATAATATTCCAGTTTACGTTTATCATAGAGATTTTGAGTGGACGCCCACAAATGTCATATTTAGAGACCCTGATGAACTAGAGAGCTTCATTAGAAGACTAGCTTTCAGAGCTGGTCAAAGTATAACATATGCTAGACCTATTGTTGAAGGCCCCTTACTTCCTGAAGGCTTTAGAGCTCATTTAACATTAAAGGAAATTTCAAGAAGAGGAAGTACATTCACGATTAGGAAGTATAGTGCTGAACCATACACTATAGTGAATCTTCTTAAATTCAATACATTAGATACGAACATAGCTGCTTACCTTTGGCTATTATTAGATAATGTTATGAGCCTTATGGTTCTAGGTCAAATGGCATCCGGAAAAACAACTCTTTTAAACGCGATAGCCATGATGATTAGGCCTGAAGCAAAAATAGTTACTATAGAGGAAACTCCTGAGTTAAGATTAGCTCATGAAAACTGGGTCCCTATGACTGTTAGACCTAGCTTCGAACCTGGAGTACAAGACATAACGCTATTTGAGCTTCTAAAAAGTGCGTTAAGACAAAGACCTGAATATATTATTGTAGGTGAAATAAGGGGGAGAGAAGCCTATACTTTCTTTCAAGCAATGGCAGTGGGTCATGGCGGATTAACTACGATACATGGCGAAAGCGTTCAAGCAGTAATTTCTAGATTAGAAAACGAACCAATGAATATTCCTAGAATACTTATTCCGTTAATTAAAGCATTTGTTCACATGGGTAGAGTCAGGATTCGTGGCGAAGGAGAACTTAAGAGACGTGTTCTTAGAATCGTAGAAACTGTAGGTATAGAAACTACGACGAAAGAGATTACTCTTAATGAAGTTTACACCTGGGATCCCATTACTGATTCGTGGAAGTTCTCTGGTAGAAGTTTCGTTTTCGAGCACATCGCTGCAAATAGAGGAATACCGTTAAGTGATGTTTATAAGGATTTTGAGCGTAGAAAAGTTGTTTTAGAATGGATGAAAGCAACTAATAAAACATCATTCGCTGAAGTAGCTGAGGTAATAAGGAGCTACTATAGAGACCCTGAAGAAGTTTATAGGGAAGCTGAATCTGTAGTTAGAAGGAGGTTGCTTTAAGAGTGGGTATTTCCCACTTAGCTTATAGCGTTTTTAAGAAGTCGCCTATTTATCGATACTTTTATAGATTTCTTTCATGGCTAGAACCTTACCTTATACATTCAGGCATAAGCATGTCTTTTAAGAGGTATATTGCATTAACCATGTTTTTAACGTTATTATTCTTTACTCTATCTCTTCCACTAACATTTATTATTCATTTTTTAATTCTCAAACTCAACATTATTTATTCCATTGCGGCATCTATTCTTTTATCATTTACGTTAGCAATAACAGTTTTAGCGTTAATGATATACTTTCCCGTTTTCAGAGCTAAGAGTAGGCTCGAAGCTTTAGAAACAAGGCTTCCCTACATAATTTCGTACATGACCGTTCTCTCATATGCTGGTAGAAATTTGGAAAGTATTTTAGCTAAATTAGCTGAGAAAGGGGATCTTTTCGGAATAAAGGATGATGCGGTAAGAATGATGAGGAAAATTTCAGTTCTAGGTGTAGATACAGCTAAAATGCTTTTAGATGAAGCAAGAAATACTCCATCACTAATATATTCCTCATTGCTTAAAAGCTTAGCAGGTATAGTTGAGACAGGAAAGGGTTTGAGTGAGTTTTTAGAGCAAGAACTCACTAATGTTCTAAGATCACGTGAGGCGAAAATGCGTGAAATATTGAATTCCATGTCTGTTTTTATGGAACTGTTCGTGAGTTTAGTCGTTGTTATGCCTTTAGTTCTAACAATTATGCTTTCGATAATGGCTTCTCTTGGGGGAAGAATGCTTCCAATGGATCCGTTGCAGCTACTTTTCATAATACACTTCATAATAACTCCAGCATTAGCTGTAATCATAGTTATAATGATTGATTCTCTAATATCTAAAATTTCAGCTTAAAGTCGTGAAGTGAAGAGGTTATGGGAAAGTATAGAATGATGAAGCTGGGACTGAGATGTAAGAGGTTAAGTGTAGAGTTAGCTGTGTTATTGTTTTCCCTAATGTTTTCGTTAGCTTTAGTAGTGTATGCATTTCACGTTTTAAAATTATTTGAGAATATAGAAGTACTAGTCATCTCAGGCCCTATAACAATACTTCTTCCCTACAGTATAAATTTCATAAATTTTCTGGTGATATTAATCCTCATTCTTACGGTACCTTATGCTACATATAAATACATAGTTTTTAGGCGAAAGAAGCGTATCGAAGTTTTAATGCCCGTATTGCTATATGACTTAGCGGGGCTTGTGAGAGCTGGACATACCGTACCTAAGGCTTTAGAATTAGAGTTAGAAAAGAATTTAGGGCCTCTAAATGAACTTATTGAAAGGGTTTTGTCACGAATAGCTTTAGGTGACGATGTTTCAAGAGCTCTTAGTGAAACATTTAAGGACCAAACAATAATTACCCGTAGATTTATTGAAACTATAGCTGAAGCACATGAGAGCGGTGGTAGAGCAGCACAAGTTTTAACTGAGGCATCAGTTCATGCTTCAAGACTTCAAGCCTTTGAGGAGGAAAGGAGAAGAAACATGAAAGTTTATGTTACAATAATTTATGCTGCAATCCTCGTATTCCTTATTTCATCAGCTTTCTTACTGTTCTTTAATACCGCTCTTTATGAAGCTTCAAGTAGGGGTGTTACTGGAAGCTTCTTCACTTTACTTTTACATCCAACCCAGCTTAAGGGTGTTCTTTACTATACAACAATTTTTATTACAATACCTTCTAGCATAGCTATAGGGAAAATAAGATCTGGATACTCTGTTGAAGGCTTACTGCATATGGCGATGTTATTAAGTGTTGTTATGGTGTTTTACAATTTTGTAGATAATTTAGTTCAATTAATGCTTACTATTGTGAGGTTTTAGATTTTGAAATAAGATTTCTAACAACGTTTAATACGTTATTAATTATTTCCTCAATACTTTCTCCGTAAACTAAATTTATTCCCTGGCTTGAAGCTACTCTAATAACATTTTCCGAAATTTTGTTTGAAACATAGATATAGTGTATTCCCGGGAAATCCATGTATTTAGCTATGTGTGCGAGTAGGTCTGTTACTTGCGTTTCATCTCCTAATGATGGTCTATAGTCTATGCTTACTGCTGGTGCTCCGTTTCTCTTAATAACTATGTCGAATCTATGATTAACTCCGGAAACCCCCTTAAGTTCGACGTTTGCCTCGGTATCGAAGCCTGCTTTTCTCAAGGCAACATACATTAGTGATCTCACTAAATTCCCTGAAGCTGTAAGGTTTATACCTTTTTTAGTTATTTTAAACATGTATACGGGCTTATAGCTTGCAGTTAATATATCGAACGTGTGATTGCAGCTTCTGCAAACAAACCCGATTTTTGGTCTATCCGCTCTTCTACCGCAGTCAAGACATTCGAATATTTCTCCTAAAATCCTATAGTCAACATCCTTTTCCCTCAACTCAATACCGCAGTTGGGACATATAAGAACCTCTTTACCATGTTCTTTAATTTTTCTAAACCTTATTTTAGTATCTACACAACCGCATGTTATATGTTGTATTATGCTTGTTCGAACCATGTTTATTGAACCACATGATGGACATTTATATCTAGTTCCCACATGTATGCTACCGCACTTTGGGCATTCTATAACTCTATCAACAATTTTTCTTTCCACAAAGTCTAAATTTATGAGTTTACTTATTTTTTCAGACCATTCAGGAAAGTTCTTTAATGCAGGGTACTCTATGCCTTTCTCAAGCCTTATTAGAGGCTTAATTTCCTTCTCATCAACCATGATTTCAAGTATTTTAAGTAAAACAGGGTCTTCGAGAATTTTCTCAGCAAGCAGAACGAGCTCTTCATGCTCCCTGGGGGCAACATTAGCTTCAGCCAAAGGAGGCACCTTATTAAAGCTAACCTAAATACTTTTTATACGATATCGTATTTCTTTAATATCTAAACTTTTTAATAAAATTGTTCCCAAATCATTTTTAATGACGTTTATGAACATATGTTCTTGAAAAGTCTATTATGTGAATTACTGTTAAACCTTTACTTACTAAGGTATTTGAAATGAATCTTCGATGACATTTAAACCATAGTTTTTCTGAACACATTATTACAACGTTACCTTTAGTTTTCTTAACTATTTCAAGCAATTTCTCTATTCCTTTCATGTAATTTTCTGTTTCCATGTATCTTCTATACCGTTTCCCGCCTACGGTCTGTGTAGGTCTCCGTAGGTCGGTTCATCACGGTATCTGACCACACCCCACCTACGGCCCCAGCTCCATAGCTTAGGAACCAGAGCCATCGGTGAAGCATGGTTTCATCCCAGCGATCAATTATAACTTATACTAATAAGATTTATAAATTTTTCCTTCTCTAATATTTATTGGTGAGTGAAGTATTGTTAGTATTTGAGGGAAAAATATCAAGATGGGGTCGGAGAGGTTATGTAATCTATGTTCCCAGGGAGTATGAGAGAGTTGCTGAAAAGTATCGTGGAGAGGAAGTAATTGTTATTGTTCTTAGGAAGGGTGCTAATCCATGATAAGAGAAGCCATAATTGACCGTGTAACAGTAAGGGGTTTTGGTAAAGTACGTGACAGTGATGCTATAGCTAAGTTGGTATTTACTGCTAGAATGTATCGTCTTGGAGTCCTCACGGCACTTGAGTGTTTAGAGAGTAAGATACCTATGAAGGAGTGTATGTTTAAGATTAAACGTTTTGTTCCTAACCAGAAATATGCTCATGCGTGTTATGAGAGAGCTAGGGAAATGTACAAGTCAGCAAAGAGAAAAGGAAGAAAAGTTAAACAGCTAAGACAATGGTTTATGTTTGAGTCCATAGGTGATAGACTAGACAAGGGAAACCGCAACATAAGGCTTTCATCACCGAATGAAGTAAGAGTAGTAGTCTTTGCGGAGAAGTTCGGGATAAAGAGGATAAAGCTACCTATTAAGCCATTAAAAACACATACTGAAATTATAAAGGAATTATATGAGCTCGGTTCTAGTAAGCTTCTCGGCTATAATGCCAGGTGTATTATAAGAGATTATTCAAGGGATGAAGCTTTAGTTGAGCTCCAATTCATAGTGCCAGTAGATCTTTATCTTAAGTATAGAAGAATATATGATAAGCCTAGAGGACGTAATATTGGTGGTATTGACTGGAATAGTGATAGAGCAAACTTAGCCATAGTATCACCTAAAGGAGAGCTACTAGACCATAAGACTTGGTGGTTTCCAGAAACCACAAGTCACGGCTACCCGAGGATTGCAAGGAAGACAAAGCAGTCTCAAGTACTATCTGAGATTATGGATTACTGCTACCATCATGGATGCGGTGTAGTAGTCTTCGAAGACCCGAATATTATAAAGACAAGAAGGTTCACCAAGAATAGTACTGTTAATCGCAAAATAACTAGATGGACTAAGCGAGAAGCATCACAGATGTTTATACTTAAGGCATTAAGGTATGGACTAAAACCATTCTTTGTAAACCCAGCATACACGAGTAAGCTAGCGGGACTGATAGCTAAAGACCTTGGTTTAGACAGACATACTGCATCAGCATACATTCTAGCACTAGAATACCTAGGACTAAGACCTAAAGAGGCATATCAAAACCTACAAAAACCTTAAAAGACCTACAGACAAGAAACAGTTGCAGACCCTCCATCTCTATATCCTCCTAAGAGTTCACCTAACCAATAGTATTTGATACCATGTTCCAATAGCTTATTTTCCAGATATTTTCTTTCAAAATGCGGATACTTCTTACTTGTAGGAAACCTTCTAACATCGATTACTGTAGATATTTTGTAGGATAGTAGTATCTTTACAAATTCTTCAAAACTCCTATTAGAATGTCCTATGGTATAAATCGTTCTTACCAACTTACTTTTACCATAATGTTTTATTATTTTCCAAAAATATTAGAGATTTACTGGAAATTGCTTTAGAGGCATAATATGATGCTGGAAAGTAACTGCATCAAGGAAGGTTTTGTTGTGAGAAAAGCTACAATTAAAGACCTAGATAGAATAATTTACATAAATAGGGTTTCATTGCCAGAAAACTACACGAGATATTTTTTCGTAGAGCACTTAAATAAATGGCCTAACGCCTTTTTTGTAGCTGAGGTTAATGGTGAAGTTGTAGGTTATGTTATGTCGCGTGTTGAACTTGGATGGGGACATACTAAGCTTGGGCTTGTAAAGAAGGGACATATTGTTTCCTTAGCTGTTCTCGAAGGTTATAGAAGAAGAGGTATAGGTACAGCTCTTATGAGGGCTTCAATAGAGGGCTTAAGAAATTATGGTGCTAAAGAGGTTTATTTAGAAGTTAGGGTCTCAAATACGCCAGCTATAAAGCTTTACGAGAAATTGGGGTTTGTGAAAAAGAAAATTATACCATCATATTATTTAGATGGAGAGGACGCATATCTTATGGTTAAATCTCTTAAGTAAAGAAAACTTTTATGATGTACCCTAGATTTTTTAAAGGAACACTTAAGAATAACTCTTCTATGAAAAGGGAGGTTACTACGTAATGTCTGAAACTAAGTATGTTCTAGTAAGAATAAAGAAGGGACTAGTAAACGGTCTTAAAGGAAAATACTATGTTTTATCACCTGAAAAACCATTAGAAGAACAGTTTGTCGAGGAAAACCTAAGACTTGAAAGAATAGATCCACAAATAAACTTTGTTTGGTGGGATAAGCCAGCACCCGAAATACCAGCTGATTTCTTCGGTGTAGAATGGGAAGGCTTTTTAAGAGTAACTCAGGGGGGTCTCTATAGATTTTACTTGTTAACAGATGATGGTGCTAAACTATGGCTTAACGATGAACTAATTGTCGATGCATGGAAAGATCAAGCACCAACAGTTTATCATAGTGACCTACTAGGGTTAGGTGCCGACTACCATAAGTTATTTCTAAGATTCTACAATAAATATGCTTTCGGCGAAATAATTTTGGGATGGATTAGGCCCGATGGAGTAGCTGAAGTTATACCTCAAGAAAACTTTGCAATACCGTCAGACAATAAGATTGTTGTGGAAGGTGTTCCAGAAGGGTATAGAGTAGAGTTCTGGAGCGGTGGGAAAATACTTGAAGCTAAAGCAAATAAGAGAAATAAGGCAATACTTAATGCCTCTAAGCTCATAAAGCCTGTTGACGGATACTTTAAAATACTTACACCTGATGGGAAACATCTCTTCGAAAGCCCCGTAATAAGGGATGTATGGGGCGGCGACGTATTTCAATTAGGGGAAGGATAATATTAAGTAAATGCTTATAAAGTACTTTATAAAGCTTTAAGTAACTACGTAGTGGGTGCTATTTGAAGTGGAAAGTAGAGATAGTATAGAGGTCAAGCAAACTCTTGGAATAATAATTTCTGATTCAAAACTAACTGTTTTGGGCTTCTCTATGAGTGAGGCTTTCGAATATGTTGAGAAGTTATGGAGTAAACTTAAAAAGGAAATTCCGGAAACCCTTTGGGGTAAAATAACGATTGAAGTTTCTGGTATAAGTAATTTAGGAAGTAAAATGGCTTTTAAATGGAGTGTTACAGTGGATGCAAACGGTGAAAACGATATTTTTGAAGACTTACTTTTACTGCTGACAGAAAATAACTTCTTCATAAATGGAGAAGTAGAAATAATATAGTTTAACATTATACTTATTGTTTAAACGTAAGAGGTTAAAGTAACTAATATTTAGGCTTCTCTATAGAAAGTTAGATTTGAGGTAGTTTGAGTTATGGTAATTAGGGATGTTTCTAAGCTTAAGTGGGGTTTCATTAGGGATCCTATATATAATTACATACCTTTCATTAAAGAAGTTGAAGGTAAAATCATAGACACGCCTTTTATGCAGAGGCTTAGGAGAATTCATCAGCTTCAAATAGCACATTACATCTATCCGGGAGCTGACCATAAAAGATTCCAGCATAGCTTAGGGGTTATGCATTTAGCTGGTCTCTTCAGTGAACATTTACTATCTATAGCTACTTCCTTAGAAGGTGACGAGGTTTTAGAAGGATACTCTATGCAAGAACTTATAGAGGCGTCTAGAATAGCTGGTCTTCTACATGATGTCGGCCATGGCCCTTATAGTCATTCTTTTGAAGAAGCAATACTTGCAAAAAGCGATGTTTTACGTAAGGAGAATCTTAATGATCACGAGAAAGTAGGTGTAGCTTTAATTAAATATACTGAACTAGGCATATTAATTGAGAAACTTGGGAAAGAATATGGTTTTGATAATCTTTACGAACTTGTTCTTAAGCTTTTAGAGCCTTATAATCCCTTAGATCCTAACGTAATTAAGCTTCTCCAGAAGGTAGTTAAAAATTGGATTTACCCAGCAGACATAATGGATTTTCTAATGAGGGATAGCTACTATGCTGGTACGAAGGAGTATGGAACAATTGATTACTATAGACTAATATTTTACAGTTATCCTTATAATGACCTAATAGTTTTAGACGAGAAAAACATTAACACCTTAAGAAGTTTCCTACAGAGTAGACAGTACATGTTTGAAACAGTATATTTACACCCCATATGTAGGTCTTTTGAACACACTATTCAGTTAATGATGGCCCACGTTAAAGAGGCTCTAAATCTTGAAGAACGTGTACTAAAGATTAAAGAAGGTAGTTATGAGAGTTATCTTGAACTTGACGATTACTCAATACTTTACATGATAAAATCATTAGCTGAAACAGGCGAGGACGTGAAATTAGCTAAGCAGTATGCTGATGATATTATTAATCGTCGGAAGAGGTGGAAACCTGTAGGTAAGCCTTATGAAATATCTTTGCCTGCTCATAATGCACCATTCTTCTATAGATTTGGTGATCCAACAGTAGCTGCTAAAGAAATACTTAAAGTTCTTAAGGAGAATCTTGAAGACAAAGGGTTTAAAGATTATATTGAGGAGTTCTGGATCGATCATAACATGAAGAAAACGTTGCCTGCACTACCCTATCCTCTACATTTCATTCATCTCGCTAGAAAAACTGAGGGAGCAATAAAGATCGTTGATGGAATACCTTTATCAAGGGTTTTGGAGGATGCAGGTTTGCAACCCAAAATAACCTATACTGTCTATGGTCCAGTAGAGTTGCTTAGAGATTTTGAAAAAAGGAAGATGCTTGAAGAAATTATTCGCAATGTCTTCATAGAAGTCTTTGGGACAACACCAGGTGTAACTATGTAAAAACCAGGGATGAAATGCTTAAGAAATTTAAATTTGAAATTTAAATAACTATTTTCACCTTTTTAGACTTTGCTCTTCTAATTTTCTCTCTTTCCTCCCTAAGAAGCTCAAGTAATGCTTTTCTTATAACTTCGCTACGAGTTTCTCCCCTAAGTTCGGCATATTGGTCTATAAGCTCTAGTAAATCCTCTTCTATTTTAAAAGTAACTACTCTCATCGAACCCCGCCTCCGTATTACTGATTGTATAGAGGGAATTTAATCCTTTTCCTTAAAGAGAATTCTCTCATTAGCAGTACTAAGAGAGCGAATAATTTATATTTCTCTTTTGAGAGAGTTCTTTTAGGGAGTGTACATATGCCAACTATACACTTGTCTGTTCCTGAAGCAATGTATAGAGAACTTCGAGAAATAGCTAATGAATTCGGGCTTCAAATAACCGACTTGGTAAAGATATTTATTAAGGAGGGTCTTGAAAGAAGGCATGAAAAGAAAAGAAGGTTAAGCTTAAGTGAGGAAAGAATAGAGATTCTTGAAGGAGAAATCTTTAGACTTAAAGACACTGTTGATGAACTTTTCAGGAAAATAGAGGAACTATCTGATAAAATAGAGGAAATAAAGACTCCCATAGAGCCAGAATTCGTTGAGTCCACATAAACGATTTGACTTAACATTTAAGTATAGTGAATTCGCTTAGTTAGTTCTCACACGTTAAGCTAACTTAATTAGTTATTCTAACTTTCTATTCACTTAGCACATGTTTAAGCAGGTTACTTTCCATGTTTAGGATTTTAAAATCCGAAATAGCATATTCAGGTAAAAAATTCAGTATTATAAAGGAACAAATACTTCTACCTAATGGAAGAGTAGCTTTAAGGGAAATAGTGAATTTTCCAGGAGCTTCCGCCATCCTCCCAATACTAGACAGTAACAAAGTTCTTCTAGTAAAGCAGTTTAGAACAACGCTTCACCAATGGATTTTAGAAATACCTGCAGGCACATTGAAACCTAATGAAGATCCATTATCTTGCGCTAAAAGAGAGCTCGAAGAAGAAACAGGTTACATTGCTCATAAGTGGACAAAGTTAGCGTCAATATATACTTCTCCAGGCTATTCAAACGAAGTTTTACACATATTTCTAGCAGAAAATCTAGAAAAAACTGTAAGGAAACCTGAGGAAACAGAGGTTCTAGAAAACGTCATAATCCCATATGATGAAGCGCTAAAGAAAATAGTAAGCGGTGAAATAAGAGATGGAAAAACAATTGTAGCACTATTAATGTATAGTCATTTCCTTAATAAGAAGGCTTAGCTCGATGTTTCAGCCTTTAGTCTTCTTTAATCTATCTAATAAGTATTAAGTGCCTCTGTGAGAAACAAGAAACAGTAGGAAAAGAGTTGTGTTAAAGGCCGGGAGTGACCCGCCCCAACGCTCATAAGCCCCCGGGACTCGGGGGCGCCCATTCTAGGCTCACGCGGGGACCGGGGCACTCGTTTTAAACTAAGTATTTGCTGAATTTAAAGATTCTTCGGGAGGAGAGGACTTGAAGTTCGGGCTCCTATTGCCTCAAGGATTTCTCTACGGTTTACCTAAGAATTCTACGAGTGCTTTAAGGAGAATAATGAAGTTAGCTGAAATTGCTGAAGAACTGGGCTTCCATAGTATATGGGTTACAGATCATTTCATACCCTTTCCATTTATAACATCTGATAATGTTTTCGAAGCTTGGACTTTACTTTCATTTTTAGCCTCTAAAACATAGAAGATAAGGTTAGGTACACTTGTTTCCTGTAGTCTTTATCGTTTTCCTACTGTTTTGGCTAA
>Ga0180301_10003769_pt1 | contig 11792 bp, 15 predicted proteins | sample GuaBasSediGuay16_FD_121797 | JGI IMG/M metagenome (GOLD analysis project Ga0180301, IMG submission 121797) | Subseafloor sediment microbial communities from Guaymas Basin, Gulf of California, Mexico - Guay16, Core 4569-2, 12-15 cm | ecosystem: Environmental > Aquatic > Marine > Hydrothermal...
CCATAACAACTATATCTTCTTTTTTTCGAGTTTTTTTATATTTTTGAGCTGTCCATCCTTGAGAAAAATGTTTCGGAACTTTTTGATTCAAAATGTCCAAAATTTCTTGTTTGTTATATGTTTTTTTAACATTAGGATTACGCCCTAAATTATCATATCTGGATATCATTATTAATTCTTTAAAATAAGGGTTATTAACTATTTGTTCACATTTAAAAGGACGTTTCATTTGTCCTTCTAAATATTTTTTAATTCGCATGTGTTCTTTAACAATAGCTATCGTTTTCGGGCTAGCTAAATGTTGAATCATTATAGTGCTATGAAAATCGTGTTTTTTACTCGCAATAGCTTTTCCTACATCGTGTAATAAACACGCCCACAATAAATCAACGTCGTTTGTCTCTTTAATTGCAATATAAAAAACTTGTAAAGTATGCTGTAAAGCATCTCCTTCAAGATGCCATTTTGGGTCTTGTTTAACCCCTTTAAGAGCTTCTATTAAACCAAATAACTCTTTTGTGTTTTCTTCTGTATAAAATTTAATCTTCATAAACTGTTCCACAATTATAACAAATAAGTGGTTGAATATCAGGATGAAAAGTAAGTAACATAATAAATTCATTTTTATTACATTTTTTACATTTACAATCAGAAAGTTTATATACTGTCATTTTAATCCTTTCTTTCTATTTGGATTAAACCGTCTTTACATTTAATTTTTACTTTGGACGATTTTATTTCTGAATTCCAGTCGTCTCCCATTTTCCCTATATATTTTTCATATAAGTCTTTGAATTTAAAATGTTCAGTTTCTATTCCACCATCGTATGAATAATCAACAAATTTCGTTTCAATTTCTTCTTGCCAATAATTAGAATATTTTTGTATTATTTCTTCCTTATTTTTAAGTGCTCCATCTGGATATTTAAAAGCCTCTAAAACATCGCCTATAATTTCTTCTATTATTTTTTTATTCATCTTCAAATTCTCCTATGCGTTTTTTAATTTCATCTAATACTATTTTATCAACATTTTTAGTCTGTCCTATTTCAGTAATAATTTCGTGTAAATTTAAAGATTGTATCTTAGTTGACTTTAATCTTTCAATAAATTGCGACAACCCTGCTTCGGATTTTTTACGCTCTTCAAGAGCCTCTAAATTAAAAATTTCGTTTATCGGTTTAGCTGTTTGTAAATTTATTGTCTTCACCTCTTTTGTTTCAGTATCTATAATAGCAACTTTTGGTTGTCGAGTATAATCTTTTGGATGAGCTGATAATCTGCACAAAGCCCCAATTGATACTATTTTTGTTTTTCCAACTTCTTTAATACCAAATTCAAAATGATTATGTGATACTAATACAAAATCATAATTAGTTTTTAGTTCTTTATATGGAACATGAAATGCTTGATAAGGTAATGATTTTTCAGTAATAAGTATATGAGGGACAGCAATAGTAACAGTATTTTTATTTTTAATTTCATGATATAAACCTTCTTTTCTGATATCGTTTTCAATTCCATGATAATAGGGATAACCTATTATTTGTATTTCTTGGTCTTTTTTAGTTTCTTTCCACTCTGCTGTGGTTATACAAACTCCTTCCAATGGTAAATTAAATAAATGAGCTAATGATGATGCTTTAGAGTTTTCCCAATTTCCTTGAAAAATATCATGGTTGCCTGGGTTAATTAATATCGGACAATTTAATAACATAAATCTTTTTATTGCTTCATCTACTAAAGTTAAACTAACTACTGGAGAATCGAATAAATCTCCTCCACAAATAATTATATTGACCTTTTCCTTATCAAAAATTTCAATAGCTTCAGTAAATTTTTCAAATATACTATCAGTATAGTTATCAATTCGATTAACGGGGCTTTTGCCTCTTATATGAATATCTGTAAAATAACCTATTTTCATTTTATCTTCCTTTATAAATTCCTCGTTTACACTGAATAGGATGATTTAACCAATAAATATCATAATAACCGTCATATTGAATAACATATAGAATAATATCTTTTTTTATAAAAATTTTTCCAAATACTTTAAAGGCTCTTTCTCTAATACCATTTGTTGCAAATGGTATTGCCAATCTTCTTTTTGTTTATAATATGTAACTTTTCCTAAATAAGTATGTTTTCCAATTTTATGTGGTTTTTTATCAAATAACATATTTAATTGTTCTTGAGAAAAATGTTTTACAAAATCTTGAACATCTATTATAGCAAGGAAACAATTGTCTCCTTCAGGTTTGACAGATATAAAATCAATTTTCTCTTCCCATTTTTCCTCCCCCCAAAATGCTTTAGCAAAATCGATATCAAATATAATATCTCTTATAGAAATATAATCGCTGTCTTCCCACTGTCCTCCATTATAAAAAAGTAATCCACTTTTAATCACATCATAGCCATCATAAAGTTTTTTTCCGTTAATTGTCGATAGTCCAGTAACAGAATTATAATTATTCCATCCGTTTTTAATGGCTTTTTTCGTTGCTTTTATTAATATCTCTTTATTAGTCATAAATCTATTCCTTTTAAAACATTTTCATCTATTTTTGTATGACAAGTTGGGCATTTTCCGTATTTCTGTAAAATTACTTTATATGCCTGTATTTTTTCGTTTATCAGGGCTATATTGGACTCTTTTTGACTTCCTAAGGTCTTAGCCCGTTTTTCTATAGATTGTAGCTCCTGAGCTAATCTGGCTACGATTTCAAGCCGTTCTGCACGTTTAAGCAGGGTTTTTATATCTATTTCAGGAGCTTCGATGTCAGTCGATTCTATTTCTAAAGTATCTAACTCTGATTCTAATAGATTTATCTGTTTATTCATTTCTGAAATTTTTTCAAGTTTATTAATTTTTAATTGTAATCCTTCTAACTTAACCAAATCTACAGATGAATAATCTTTTAATTTACCATTAAAAATCTCTTGTTCTTTTTGATTGTTTTTTATTTTTTCTAAAATTTCTCTTCCTTTATCCAACCGTCTTTGTAAAGTCTCAAGGTCTTTTTGCCTTTTTGACAGCTCCAAATACAATCCGTCTTTTTCTTTCTTTTCCTTCTTAAGACACTCAACTTGCACATATTTTTCTTTTAACTCCTCTTTTAAAAGTTTATTTTGTTTATTTAAACTTAAAATATCTTTATTTAAAGACTGAGAAACTTTATCTAAAATATGATTACCTGTTAATTTATTTAAAACTTTAACACGAAACCCGCCTGATTGACTAAGCAAAAATGGGGCATCTAATTGAGAATGAATATTTAAAACAACTTTTTCTTTGTCAATTTCAAGTATAGGAATATTAAATAAATTAGCGATAGGTTCTGGAAGTTTGCGTCCTACTGAATCATATTTTATAACTTCCTTGCCATTATTAACTTCATATCTATTAACCGAATCAGATTTAATTCTTGTTACTTTGATTCCATTATCTAAAACTACCGTAACTGAAGTTTTTTTAGTTCCTTCCTTGCGGATAACATCTCCGTGTATATCCCCAACCAGAACCCATCTTAAAGCACGTATAATACAACTTTTACCGATATCGCTTTCTCCGTATAGTACATTTACAGTATCTGCGAACTCAGCTTTAAAGTGAGAATGTTTTTGAAAATTTTGAAGTTCAATAGATTTAATATACATAGGTTATCTTTTGTTATAATTAAAAAGTAGGTGTTGACAGGGATTTGCCGAGAAGGGACTTACAACCCTTTGGAATTTAGTTTTAATTTATAACTCGTATAGTCACCCTGCAAAGCACAAGACAAGTTTATGTGCATACTCCACTTATGGTCGCACCATAAGATGTCATGCGTCTACCTATTCCGCCACAACACCTGTTGATAATTTTTGACCTACGACACATTCGTGCTTTCAGTCTATTCATTATCAAAAAATTAATTTATTTTTAATATTTACCATTTTAAATTAATTTCCTGTAAATTATGAACTGCTGATTTATGAGATATATTAAATAAACATTGAGTAGCGGTTGAAAATTTTCTAAGTTTAGTATAAGCATAATCGTCCATATCTATCCAACATCCATTTACTAATAAAGTTGTCTCTGGTGTTATTCTCAGCTTTAAAGCGCTATGAAAATGCCCTATTATCATTACATCATAAAATTCTTTATAAGCTAAAGTTGATAAATCCTTTACGGCTTTTTCAATACTATTTAAAGTAGCTCCTCTAATAGTATCTCCATGAGAAATAAGATACTTATGACCTCTAATAGTTACTGTATATCTATATTGCTCAGGTACAATAATTTCAACTCGTTTATTGTTTTTAAATCGTTCTTGAAGCATTTTTCCGAGTAAAAACTCAAAGTTATTTGTAACTGGCTCACCGATTGGCTTGGATGTTGTTCTTCCATGATTACCAACCATTTTATACATTACAACTCTAGGAAACATTCTTAAAAGTTCTCGAATAACATAACTTTGAATTTCAAAACATTTTAATATTTGTTCTCCTACTCCACAAATAATTTCGGTTTTTTGCCCTTCATAAATACGGTCATTAGTAATATTATCTCCAACATCAAAAATTCTAAAAGTTTCAATATTATAAGAAGGTTTATATAAATTACCAAATCTGGAAATTCCTCTCATTAATGACAGTACTTCTTCTTGCTGAATATTATCATTGTATGTAATTTCGTTATTAAGAGGATGATGATTAATCATACCTGTGTGCATATCTGACCAAATTAGTGCCATATCTTCATTTTGTTTTTTCTTGTTCCATTTTACTTCAAGGCGAATATCGTTAAAAAATTCGTTATTTTTAGTATAAATCTGTTTAGCATTATCAAAATAAACTTGGACTTCTTCAAAAATTTCATCTGGTTTAAATTTTGTTTTTTCTCTATGTCCACTTATATTTAAATTTTTACGAAGTTGAATTTTTCCTTGACTACGTAATCGTGCCCCATATCGTTGAATAGTACGTTCAGCAATATCGAATAATTTAGCTAGTTCAATATCGGATTTGCCTGTATTATATAACTCAATAAATAATTTTTCATTAATTTGTGGCATTTTAAACATCCTTTTTTTATTAATTACTGTCTGATGTATAACTAACTTTATTAAGGTTTTTTGCATCAGAAGATTCTTTTTTTTCTCTTAATGAAATACCTATTTTTTTCATTATAGCAGTTTGGTTGCTTCTAATATTAGCTACAATTTTAATTAAAACACTAAGACCCTTTAAAATTAAGCCTTCAATAGTATCTTGATTGATATTTTTTTCTTTAGCTAATTTGTCTAATCTTTCCGTTTCTTTTTGAATATCATCTCTTTTAATCATAATAATTTCTCCTTCTATTATAAGTATATCATATAAACGTTCTTGTGTCAAGAGGTTAAGCCCCAAGTTCCATTCCTTCGGGAGGTTCTATTTTTTTAAATACTGTTCCGTTAATTTCTTGTACAGTATTTAAATGACCTAACACCTTTAATTCCAATATTTTATAACCAACATCCAAACTCCCTATTACAACCGCTAATTCATCTTGGCTAGTAATATGTACATTAATTGGTTCGTCAAAATACTTTTGAATTTTTAAAACAAAATTGTCCATCAATAATCATCCTCTCTTAACATTTTCCTTAACATTTGTTTTCTTGCAGACCTATTTTTCTTTTTGCGGTTCGGAACAACTTGAGTTACAGGATTTCGTTCAAAAGTTTTACGAGTTTTTAATCTTAAATCATTTAGATTTATCTTTTGGGGTGTTTTTTTTCTTTTGCGAGTCATTTACTTGTTTCCCTTCAATAATATTAATTTTTTTATTAGCTTCTAAAACTAAAGTTTTTTCTATTTGAGTTAAACGATTATATTCAGCTGATAATCTTTCTTTAGTCGTTCTAATATCAAACAATTGAGCTTTTATATTAATCAATTCCTGTTTAGCTTTAGCTTTACCTGTTAAAACATCATTAACTTTTTCTATTGCTTTCATAACCTTATTTTTTTTCTTACTCATAATCACTCCTTAATAAATGGTTCTAATTCGCCCCATAGTTTTTCTAAATCTAAATCTTTTGCATTTAAATTATTTTGAATAGCTTCTTCAACTGTACAATATAAATACCCCCTTCCAACTTTTCCAATTTTTTTATTTTTAATCAAATTAATTATTCCTTCTCTACCATTAAAATACTGTTTACTAATTTGTGCATATATTCCTGTGGGTTCAGATTGTCCTTTTGAAACTTTATATGAAGTATAAGGTTTTACTTTAAATTCTCTCGAAATTAATTTCATTATACTATCTTTTTTTAAATAATCATTTACAATATCATCCATAAATTTTTTATTAAATTTAGCTGACTTATTCTTAATTATTAACGGTTTTAAAATTTCTTCATAAATTTTAATTCCTAAGTGTGTCGCCCCATCTTTTTTAATAGGCAACCCTACTAATGTTACATCATTTCCACAAATATATAAATAATTTTTCTTTTTACCTTTAGGTTCTTTAACCCATGACCGACCTCTTTTTACTATTTTTCCTGAAGCTATTTCAATTATACATTTTCTTCCATTCAAATCTTGTTTTTGATAGCCATTAATTATGCCTGTATTTAATAGTTGTCTGGTTTTTTCATCGACAACTTCTTGATTAGAAAACGGAAACATAATATAATCTAAATAATCTTCAATATCAATATTAAATGTTTCAACTGGAAATGGACAATTATCATTTATTTTTTTAATTACCTTTTTAAGACAGTCTTTTACATATTCTTTGTTATTGTATTTTTTGTCCTTAGCTAAAAGAAAAAGACTGTCGGTATTATGAACTAAAACATTGTTAGCATAAAATTTTTGTGTGCCGGGAATTGAAATGTCATATACATAATCAGTATATTTTATTTCCTCTATTTTGTTTATTCGTCTTGGAATGAACCCTCTATTATAAATATCGTTCATTATACGTAGTGTTGATTTCGCTTTATTATGAGCGTGTTTAAAATCATTTATTGAAGCATTTACCCATTGCTTCATCGATTCGTTTTTTATTCTGTTATTTTTTGTATCACAAATAAATCCTACCTTATTTTTATATCTTTCTCTATCTAAAATTATTAAATGATAACTATATGTTCCTGATTTTTTTCCTTTATAGTTATTTTCTGTTGTTTCTTTTATTTTAGACGATGCAATGCCGACCAATGCAAACAAAAATCTTAAATCATCTATTAATTTTTCATTGATACTTGTATATCTAATTATAGGTTTGTTATTTCGCAAGCAAACAGTGCCATCGCCACTCATAATGCCATTTAAAAAATAACAAATATTTTCTTCTGATTCATCAAAAAGCCATGTTGGCAATCTTTTAGTTTTAGAATTACCAGCAAATCCTAAATTAGCAAACAAATCCCGAAATTTTTTGCTTGCTAATCGTATATCGGTTTTTTTATCTCTAAATTGAATTTTAAATGGTTTATTTATCTTAGAAATTATTTTGTCAATATATTCGTTGATATATTCATACGAAATACTTATACAATATGGTTCTATTGACCCATTAGCTACAATCATTCCCATTAGATTATATAACTCTTTTTGAAATTTTTTTGAAACAATTTTGGTTCTTGGAATATATCTATTAAATAAAACATAATTTATTTTTTTTTCTAAAATATCTTTTGGAGAAACAGTCATATATTGTAAATTTTCATCTAAACATAGTAATCCTTCGTCTTCAGTTAAAATCAACGAATCCTGTTTAGACAATGAAATTTTATATATTTTTTTATTTACCTTGTGACGAATAATTTCTACCGGATATAAATATATATTATTAAAGTTATTGTCGCATGTAAGTATTTTATCTCCACTCCATTTTTTTATTTCTTTACCTCGTGCATATATAATATTATTTTTATTTAAATTCCATAACTCTTCAATTGCTATTTGTTTGTTATATGTTATAATTTTACTATCACCAGAAATACTATCTCCAGCAATGGTTTCAAAGCCAAACTCATCCATTATTTTTTCGGTTAGCATAGATATTTGCTGACCTAACCAACATGTATCCCAACCTGCATTAGGCGTGTGTAACTGTTCAAATATTCCCGAACGTATAACTCCATACAATCCATTTAAAAATATTTTTAATGTATAAATCATCGGATTATCAGGGTCTGTTTTCTTTAATTTAATTCTTTCTTTTAAACACTTTTGAATATGAGCATTTAATTTATGAGGTGTTTTTGCATAATATTTTCCTCTAACTTTAAATATGTCATTTCCAGAAAAATTAAATTCATTAATAGTAGATATATTTTCATCTAATAAATTAAACATACAAATAATATGAGGATACAAACTAGCATAATCTATATACCACACATTTCTAGCTTCTTGATACTTAGGTAAAATAACTCTACCGCCCATTTCTTCTGCTTTAGATGGTCTATCAGAATATGTAGGTTCGATACCTAAATATGAACATGCGCATTTATATGTTAATGAAGCAATTGAATTTCGAATCCAGGATAAGTTTGTGACATATTTTTCATCGAGCATTTCAGTAAATGGTTTCCAAAAATCCCAAAGTTTATCAAATATTTCAGATGTAGCCACAACATCACTCTGTAAATAAAACTTAATTTTTTGTTCTTCTTCTTGTGTCCAGGCGTCTTTAGCAAATATATGATAGTCTAATTCTTTCTTTTGTGTTTTTAAACCCATTTCTATTGCCATGGTTTTTAAAGAATTATTTTTAAATTTATAGTTCATTAATGTGCCGCGATTTTTATATAAATAACCCGATTTATTTTTAAAATTTGATTTGCCAAGAATTTGCATACAATCAACTTGAATATATCTCTTATATATGTCTGTTAATCTATTATTAGCTAAAATTGGAAAATCAAACTCCTCCGAATTAAAACCAACAATTATACTATGTGTTGCTAAAAGTTTCTTAATTTTATCTTCGTCATATACAGGGTTTAAGAGATAAAGTTTGTCTTCCCGATAAGAATACGCACCAAACCATTTGACAACTGCTTTTTCAATATAATAATCGTTTTGTGCGTTGATATTTATTTCATTTCCAAGGATGTCCACAGCCCAAGTTTCAATATCAACCACCAAACATTCTTGTTTTAAATTGTTTAATAATTTATCATATTTCATAATATTTTATCTACAACTCCATATTTTAAACATTCTTCAGCATTAAGCCAAACTTCTCCATGAATAGATTTTTTAATTAATTTTTCAGGAACTTTAGTGTGCTTACGATATAAATTTATTAATCTATTATCTAATTCTTTAGCATATTTTAATCGGTCTTGTTTAAAACTTAAATAGTCTATTCCTCCTCCTAATGTCATAGGATGCATCATATAATAAGCATTTTTTGTTATAAACCGTTTAGCGGCTACAATAGAGATAACTGACCCCATACTGCTAGCACGTCCTGAAATAATAGTATAAACTGGAGTTCCTTTTTCTATCAATCGATAAATAGTATCAACAATTGATAATCCACCAGCACACGACCCACCTGGACTGTTTATTTCAATAGAAATAGGTCTTTTTTTATTTCTTAACATCATTGAAATTAACTTTTTATTAATTTTTTCTGCACTTCCATCATCAGTTAAATCATATAAAAAAATAACTCTATTTTTATTTAATATTTCATCATAGTATTTATCATCATAACGAATGGTTTGATTTTTCTTTTCCATAATTAATCCTTTCGAACAATACTATTTAATCTTTTACTTAATAAAAAGTTTTTTAACAATTTAATACCATTATTAACATCTCGCATATTTAAAACTTCAACTGGTGTATGCATATTTCTTAAAGGAATTCCAATAATAGCGGTCTTAGAATAGGCTATTTCTCCATTTGTATATCCAATATTACCAGCTGTTGCTTGAAACTGAAATTTAGTTTTCGTTTGTTTGGCAGTTCTTTCTAATGCTGAAACTAACTCTGGGTGAACACCTACCCCACGATAAATAACTATTCCTTTATCTAAGTCACAACGCCCAGCCTCACGTTCAAACATTTGATACGCATCTACATCTGTAGCAGTGGTGACATCAACTTCAATAAATACCTTTGGATTATATTTATTTGCTATTACAGAAGCCTTCGTTTTTCCTATTTCTTCTTGAGCTGAAAAAACAAAAAATAACGTGTAATTCGGTTTTATTTTTTTAGTGGCTATATATTTTATTAATTGTATTAACATATAGCATCCTATTTTATCATCAAACCCATAACCATAATAATAATCTTCTAATAAATGACCAAAATTAGGTTTAAACATTAACGGGTCGCCCACTTTTAAGTAATAATTTACATTTCTTCTTTTTCGAATTCCAATATCTAAATTTACTTCTAAATCAGTATGCTTGTTTGCTCGTGTTGATTCGCCATATTCTAAATAATGAATTGGTTTTTTATCAATAACACCATTAATTAATTTTCCTTTATAATTTTGAATAATTACTGGTCTTCCTTGAACAATATCATTATCTACACCGCCAATTTCTTCAATACTAATATAACCATCGCTGTCTATATTATTAACTATAAATCCAATTTGGTCTAAATGAGCATCAATCATAACCGCATCTTTTGATTTTCCTTTAATAGTAACAGTAACATTATTTTGAAAATCAATTTTAATCTTCGATGCTGGCAGATATGCTAGTAATTGTTTTTTAATATATTTAGCTATTTTTTCTTCAAATCCCGATAAACTGGGTATTTTAATTAAACCTTCTAAAAGTTTTTGTTCTGTTTTGGTCATTTTAACCATCCTCTCCAATATCATCCTTATCATCATGTTCTTGTCCGTACGTGTGATTTCGAGCGGTTTTTAAAGCACTTTCTGCACGCTGTCTCCAACCTTTCAAATATAAAACCGCCCAGTTTAATTCGGGGACTTCAGATTTAGAAGCATCTTGTAGTACTTCATGCCCTGGAGCACGGCTGAGTTTTATTTTCTTTCCATTAACAGTAATAGTTTTATTTTTACCCGATTCTTCATATTCAGCTAATAAGGCAAAAGCTCGAATAGAATTATATGTTTCTAAATTTGCTCGAAGTTCATAATAAAATTCTAAAATTTTATCCAAACATTGATTAATTTTATCCTGACACTTTTGATAAAAACCCTTATCAATATGGTCATGGTCATACATTTCCGCATCTACATCATCTAAGGTTTGAAATGTTTTATTACATTTTAGTTCTTCAATAATATCAAGTGCTTTTTGATTTAATAATTCTATTTGTTTAATACGTTTCATATGCCTATCACATCCTTGCATATTTATAATTATATTTAATAAATTGAGCAAAAAATAAACCAATGGATTTAGCATCAAGTAAATCCATATAAACCATAAACGGAACATTTTCATACTTATAAATTGCCCCCGTTGTAAATTCAATTTCTAATTCATGTGTTTTTTGATTATAACCAACACTTGTTATATTGCTACTTTTTACTTTCTTTCTTTTCACTTTTTCTCCTTTTTAGGTCTTCCTCTTTTTTTCTTTGGCTTTGTTTCAGGGTATTCTTCAGGTTCAATTAATAGTTCTTCTAATGGTGTAATATCTTTAGGTTTTTGAATTTCTTCTTGTATAAACCCCCTGTCAAAATAAAAGGGAATATGCAATGTGCTTCCTTCTACCGCACTCGTAGTAACCTTTGTCTTTTCTAATTTTAAAACAGTATCGAATCCTATTAAAATCTTTTCTTTTTTTCC
>Ga0180301_10003770_pt1 | contig 11791 bp, 12 predicted proteins | sample GuaBasSediGuay16_FD_121797 | JGI IMG/M metagenome (GOLD analysis project Ga0180301, IMG submission 121797) | Subseafloor sediment microbial communities from Guaymas Basin, Gulf of California, Mexico - Guay16, Core 4569-2, 12-15 cm | ecosystem: Environmental > Aquatic > Marine > Hydrothermal...
GGGATGGGTTTTTAAATTTCAGAAAATGCGTTTGATTCAGGATTGTGACCGCAAATCAGTAGATGATTTGAAAAAAGAACATGGTAAAGAGTTAAACTGGATCAATAAATTTTCTGATGGTGACCGCCGTATTGCCAAATCGTACCTGGCCGTGCCCATTGTGTCCAAAAGCGGCCGTTTTTATGGTGTGATCCGGGCATCCAGCAATGAGTATAACTTTGACGAAACCCATCAGGACCTTTTGATTCACATTGCAGGATATATCAGTATTGCCCTGGAAAACAGTTATCATTACTTGCAGGAACGGAAAAAAGCCGATTATTTTAAGCTGCTGATGGAATTCGGAACACGTTTGCATACCCACTATAATCAGACGGATCTCCTGAATTTTGTGGCTGAAGCCGCTACACGAACCTTTTCGGCCGAAACCAGTGAAATCTATCTTTTAAAGGAAAAAACCGGGGATGTCCTCGTTTTAAGAGCAGGTCACGGAATACCGAAAGACCTGATCAACAAAGCAGAACACAAAATCGGCGAAGGGTTAACGGGGACACTGGTGGAGGAAAACCGTATAATCCGCCTGAACAATGTCCTTACATTTCCCAGGTACAAAGGAAAATACCGTTCACAGATGAAGCGAAACCTGAAACATGGTGACCGCCTGGCGTTTCTGGGGAGTCCCATTGCCATGAAAAGTGATGTCATCGGATGTATTAAACTCTATAATAAAATTGCCAAATATCCCGGTGATGAAACCATTTTCTCGGAAGATGATGAAAAGTATATTGCCGTCCTTGCAGATATGCTGGCGGTTGCCATCGAAAACCTGCAGTACCTGGAAAGCATGAAAACATCTGCCATTCAAATGTTTAAAACACAGCGGCTTACGGCCCTTGGAACCATGGCAATTCGCCTGCCCAATGAGGTTATCAATCCACTGACGACAGCCCAGCTCAACGTGCTCAACCTGAAACGGATGATTGAACGAAAAAAGGCACTGGAGCCGGAAGACTTTTTGAAACGACTGGGTGTGATTGAAGAAAAACTCACAGAAGTTGCCGGCGGGATCAAGGTCCTTCAGGAGTTCTCAACGAAAGCCGGTTTTTTAAAAGTCCGGAAAACCTGGAGTGATATTATTGACGAAAGCCTGCTCTTTCTGAGCGATGAGATTATCCGGAAGAAAATCACGGTTTACAGGGACCGTCAGGCCGAAAGGGCGATACCAAAGGTTATAGTAGAGCCGAATGAAATGATGGAAGTGGTGATCAACCTTCTCCTTATTGCCATTTCTCAATTGCAGCATTATAACGGCTTTATTCGTATTGAAGTGACGTATGATGATGATTCTCACATGATAAAGACACACATTATCTCGGAAGATAATGTATCCATGCAGGCTTTTGGATCGGCAATATCCATGTTGCCGGACGGCAGTGAAGTTGTAACACCTCAGCAATTTATGTTTACCGTAGCTAAAGAAATTGTTCACAATAATTATCAGGGAATAATAAATTTGAAGCCTGAAAAAAACGGGGTTTCAATTACCATCTGTATCCCTGCCGGAGGTGAAAATGTTTGACTGTGATCTGTTGATTGTTGATGACAGCCTGGCCTTTTGTGAAAGTATTGTTGACCTGTTGGAAGACGAAAACTGGAATGTTGAATATATTTTGGACGGGGCAGACGCCATCCGGAGACTGGAAAGTTTTGAATGCAGGGTTGTACTTCTTGACCTGAAAATGCCCGGCATGAGCGGAATTGAAGTCCTCAATGAATTGAACAAACGGTCTTTGATAAACCGGAACTATATCATTGTTCTGACAGGTGAAATTACCATAGAAAATGCCGTGGATTCCCTTCAATACGGGGCCCGGGATTTTATCCAGAAACCGGCTGTTGTGGAATTCCCGGATGAGTTTATCAAGCGGATCAAACGGGGATTTGAATGGCAGAAGGAACGGTTGTTAAATGAAGAACTCCGGAAAGAACGGCAGAAAGCCATTGAAGAGTCCCAGCTGATTGTCAAAAGTGTGGGCCACGATATGTCCGGATCTTACTATGGATCGCTTATGCTTCGGCTTCAAACGCTCCGGCGGAAAATTAACCAGCTTCAGGAAATAAGCGGCACCCGGATTAACGGACTTGTCAATCCTGAAACAGGCGAAGTAAAGGCAGAACAGCTGATTGAGGAAGTGGCTAAAATGCACGAGTTGGTCAATGAGAGCGATGAGCGTATTTCAGGCATCATTGACCTGATGAAATTCTTTAAGGAACTGGGTGAAAAACTGAAACACCTTGGCAATGCCATCTCTATTGATAAAACCCATGAGAAAAAGGTGGATCTGACTCAAATTATTAAATCCGCCATTCAAGTTTTTGCCGAATCCAAGGTCCATGAGAATCCCGAAGTGACGGTTCAGGAGGATTTTGCCGATGAACCGTTGTATATTTCTGCCTCGGAAGAGGATTTGTTACGTGTCTTTCTCAATCTGATTGAAAATGCCTACAAGGCCATGGAAGGCAAGGGGACTCTCACGCTCAGGACCCGCAGGAAAGGGGATCAGGCAATTGCCGAGGTGGAAGATACGGGTTGCGGTATTCCTGAAGATGTGATCGATAAAATCTGGCGGCCCGATTATACCCGATGGAAATCCACTACCGGCACCGGTTTGGGGCTGTTGATTTGCCGGAAAGCCGTTGAGAATTCAGGAGGAACCATTTCGGTGAAAAGTAAGGAAAATGTGGGAACAACTTTCACATTATCCTTTAAGAATATTGAATCATAGGAGACTAAAATGCAAAAGACAATATTACTGGTTGATGACAAAAAACTCCTCAGGGATACCCTGATTGATTATCTGGGGAATGACCGCTTTCGTTTTCTGGAGGCGGAAACGGGGGAAATTGCCATTGACATTTTCCGTGAGAAATCAGACGAAGTGGACGTAGTACTTCTGGATGAAAACCTGCCTGGAATTAACGGTATTAAAACCCTTCGCCTTATGAAACGGATCAATGATAAAGTTCCGGTAATTGCTCTCACCGGCGAACTGACTATAGACATCCGGAAATCATTTATTGATGCCGGTGCTTATGATGTCCAGGCGAAATCCGCCATTTATGAAAAACTCATTCCGTCTCTGGAAGCGGCCCTCGAAGGGAAAGAACCCAGTGCCAGTGGCGGTGAATCGGATATTGATTTTGAAAAAATGGCGGAAGCTTTGAAAAATGACGGTCGGTGGGAAGAATCAGCCATGTATTTGAGAGAAGCCGGGATGGAACAGAAAGCCTTGGGGAATCTGGAAAAAGCCGCTGATTATTTTGAAGAATCCATCACGCGCTATAAACGAGCCGGACGGACAACAAAAGCCAAGGAAGTTGAAAAACTTTTGGATGAAATCGGCTGAATTCATTTTTGACAGAATTTCTGACCGCCAGGTGAAGAATCGGGTGAATATATGATGTCTATCTTTAGTGGGCCTGTGCAAATCATTGTTTACGTGAGCTTTTTGATTTTGTATATTTCCCGGCTGAACAGGAAGAAAGATGCTCGAACAACTGCGTGAAAATCTGGACGGTGTTCTGAAGAAACTCCGGGGTCAGGGAACGATCACGGAATCCAATATTCAGAATGCTATGCGGGAAGTCCGCCGGACACTCTTGGAGGCGGATGTCAATTTTACCGTTGCACGTGATTTTATCCGTGCTGTTACTGAAAAAGCCCTGGGTGTCCGGGTGTTGAAGAGCATCACTCCGGGACAGCAGATTATCAAGATCATTCATGAAGAACTGACCCGTATTTTAGGTGAAGAGAATGTCCCTTTGAATCTGGGAGGACTTCCCCCTGCCGTGCTGATGCTTGTGGGATTGCAGGGATCAGGGAAAACTACTCTGGCAGCCAAACTGGGGTTACACCTTAAATCCTCGGGCAAACGGCCTTTACTTGTGGCTGCTGATGTGTACAGGCCGGCGGCAATTGATCAGCTTGTGAAGCTGGGCCTTGATACGGGTATTCCCGTCTATGCCGAAAAGGGGGTCAATCCCCTGACCATTTGCCGGAATGCCATGGATAAAGCCCGTCAGGACAATACCAATGTGGTGATTGTGGATACGGCGGGCCGCTTGCATATTGATGAAAAGATGATGGATGAACTGCGATCTCTCGAGCATTTCCTTCATCCCCGGGAAATCCTCTTTGTGGCAGACGGGATGATCGGCCAGGATGCGGTGAATGCCGCCCGTGAATTTAATGAACAGCTCTCTGTGACAGGACTGGTACTTACGAAAATGGATGGAGATACCAGGGGTGGTGCTGCCCTCTCTATCAAATCCGTGACAGGAAAACCGGTGAAATACATTTCTTCCGGTGAAAAACCGGGAGATCTGGAACCTTTTTATCCGGACCGTTTTGCTGACCGGATCCTGGGAAAAGGAGATATTGTTTCTCTGGTGGAAAAAGCCCAGGAAGCCGTGGATGAAAAAGAAGCGGAAAAACTGGAGCAAAAACTCCGTAAAAACCAGTTTACTCTCACCGATTTTCAGAAACAGCTGAAAATGTTGAAAAAAATGGGGTCGCTGGGATCCCTGGTGGAGATGATCCCCGGTTTCAGCCGCTTAAAAAACGTCCAAGTTGATGAAAATCATTTCATTAGAACGGAAGCTATCTTAAATTCTATGACGTTCCAAGAACGGGAAATGCCGCAGGTGATCAATGCCAGTCGCCGGAAACGCATTGCCCGGGGTAGTGGAACGCAGGTATCGGATGTGAATCGTTTGTTGAATCAGTTCGAACAAATGAAGAAGATGATGAAGAAAATGAATAAGATGAAATTACCCGGAAAGGGCTTTAACATGCCCCGGGGACAGTTTTAAGGAGGAAAAATTTGGCAACTCGAATTCGTCTCACACGTATGGGTAGACGGAACCGTCCGTATTTTCGGATCGTTGTTGCAGATTCCAGAAGCCGTCGTGATGGCCGTTTTATCGAACAGGTAGGGACTTATGACCCGCTGAAACATGAAAACCGCGTCAATATCAAAGAGGACCGGATCATGCATTGGTTGGAACAGGGTGCCCAGCCTTCAGATACAGTCAAAAACCTTTTATCGAAACTCGGTATCATGCTGAAATGGCACTTGCGGAACTGCAAATCAGAAGACGTGAAGAAAGTGGAAATCCAGAAATGGGAGATGGCCCAAAAGGCCAAGGCAGAAGGGAAAACAAAAGAATCCAAGGAAAAGAAAGAACCCAAAGCCGCACCCGTAAAGGAAGAAACTGAAACAGAAGCTCCGGTTGAAAAAGAAACAGCAGAAGAAACGGTGTCCGAAAATGTCAAGACACTGACAGAGGAATCTGTTGCTGAAAAGATGACCGGGGAAAATACAGAAGAAAAAGAAGAGAAGACTGAAGCCCCTGCTGAAGAGGAAAAGGCTGAGGAGAAGGTTGCAGAAGAAGCCGCTTCTGAAAAAGCAGAGGATAATAAATCAGGACAACAGGCTGATGCAGATAATGCAGAAGAAGCTGAAACGGAAACAGAAAAAACTGAATCGTGAATGAATCCTTAAGAGCGAGGTAGACAATGAAAGAGTTCGTTGAATTCATCGCAAAGCATCTTGTTGATCACCCTGAGGATGTAAAGGTCAGTCAAATTGACAGCGAGAATAACATCATTTTCGAGCTGTCTGTCAACTCTGCGGATCTTGGTAAGGTAATTGGAAAAAACGGACGTACAGCCCAGGCACTGAGAACTCTCCTGACTGCAGTCTCCGCCAAAGCCGGACATCGCAGGGCAACGCTCGATATTATCGATCGTTAATCTTCGACTGCCAGATGATGTGAAAAATGTCCTTCAAAAAAATCGGTACCATTCTTAAACCGTTTGGACTTGAAGGCAGGCTTCTAATACGACTCGAGAATGTCGATACAGAATTTTTGTGTTCTTTGAAAAATGTATACTGGGGACATGGTTCCACAGTGGAAGAGGTAAGTGAAATCAGCAGCCTTTCAATCCGCCCACAAAAGATTATTCTTGGATTAAAACAGGTGACGAACAGGCACGAGGCTGATAAATTAAGGAAGGCAACTCTTTTTGTCCCTTCTGAGATGATTCCTGAAATTGAGGATCCGAATACGGGTTACACACGGTATGTTGGGTATGAAATCCGGGATCTGCAGGGGAATTTTTTGGGGGAAATTTTAAGAGTCGAATCCTGGCCGGCCCAGGATATGCTCATTGTTCAAAGAGGAGAAAAGGAAATAATGGTTCCCCTGACAGATGATTTTCTTGTTGATATCCTTGAAGATAAACAGGAATTCATTATGGATTTACCGGAAGGACTCCTGGATGAAGATTGATGTTCTGACAACCTTTCCCGAAATGCTGGTCCCGGTGATTGAAAGCAGTATTGCCCGGATTGCCTCTGAAAAGGGGATTGTATCCATTCGACCCCGGGATATCCGGCCTTTCTCTGAAAACAAGCACGGGAAAACCGATGATTACCCTTTTGGTGGTGGAGAAGGGATGGTGATGACACCCCAGCCCCTCTTTTCTGCGATCCGCCACTGCCTGGATGAAGAAAAACCCCGAAAGCCGCGGATTATTTTTCCCACACCTGATGGTGTACCTTTCACTCAGGAGCTGGCTGAAGACCTTGCCAAAGAGCCTTATCTGCTCATGATTTGCGGTCACTATAAAGGGATTGATCAACGGGTCAGAGATGCATGGGTCACCGATGAAATCAGTATTGGGGATTACGTCGTTACAGGAGGTGAAATCGCGTCGCTGGTGATTATTGATGCTGTGATCCGTCTAATTCCCGGGGTCATTGGTACCCTGGATTCAGCCTTGAGCGATTCCTTTTCCCATCCCCTTCTGGATTGTCCCTGGTATACCAGACCTGAAATTTTTGAAGATTTGAAGGTCCCGGATGTGCTCCTGAGCGGCCACCATGCCAATATTGAAAAGTGGCGTCAGGAACAACGCATAAAAAAGACGAAGGAAAGACGACCGGACCTTTATGATAAATGGCTCAATGAACAAAAAAAGATTGAAAGTAAAGGGAGTGTGTGATGGATAAATTATATACCAGCGTTTCTCATCAGATGCGCGATGATATTCCACTGTTTAAGGCCGGTGATACACTGGTGGTGGATGTAAAAGTACGGGAAGGAGAAAAAGAGAGAATTCAGCAGTTTAAAGGAATCTGCATTGCCCGTAAAGGAACAGGTATCAATGCAACATTCACTGTGCGGAAGATTTCCAACGGGATCGGTGTGGAGCGGATTTTTCCGGTACATTCACCCAATATTGCCAAAATCGAGCGGGTTTCTGTGGGACGTGTCCGTAAGGCGAAATTGTACTATATCCGGAAGCTGAAGGGACGCAAGGCAACCCGGATTAAAGAAGTTCGCTGATCCCTTTCTCGAAATAGATCAAAAAAGCTGTCCGCTGACCGGAGAGCTTTTTTTTTACCCGCTGTTTTCCGGTGATTCTCATGATTCTTCATGTCTGAATCGTTGTTTCATCTCATGAAGCTTTATAAATTGATACATGAAATCTGCTTTTCGGGCCATGTGTCTGATTTTGTGTCTTTTTGCATGCCTGCCGGCTCTTCCCCGGGATAGAATCAACGGCTGGATCCACCGGGGAAATGGGGATGTTTTTCCCGGAGAATTGGCTTATTCCGGAAACCGGATTATCTCTGTCCGACGCATTCAAGTTGATCACATTGATACAACTCTCCACATCACACCGGTGATGATAGATTTGAATTTTTTTTCCTTCGATGATAGTAATTATGTGGATTCGATTATGATCCAACGGGGGGTGGGACTCTACCTTTCGAAAGCTTCTCCTTATATTTTGCTGAAAACAGTCCGGAATCTGCAAAAGCCCGATACTCTCGGAATGCTTGTGTCTGTCCCCGAAATGGAGGGAAGTATCCATGCCTTGTATCAGCGGATTTATGATTATCTGTCCGCAGCTCCGGAGGATTCTTGCCGTTTGCCGTTACTCTTCCAAACTCGGAATGGCAGGAAGATCTGGTGGCATGAGATTCCCGGAATGTGGATACCGGAATTTCAGACGTTGGTTCGGAATTCAGATTGGGAAGGCGTGTGGGTGGTTCGGGAAAACAGCCTGCAGTCCGACATGATTTTCGAAAATACACGCATGATCCTCGGATATGAAGACCTCAAAACCTATGAGAAGGGAAAGTCGGCAGAATCAGATTGGTTTGAAACCCTGGGAAATACGGGCATCCGGTTTCCTGCGTGCTGGTTTTACGGCATGTCCGATTCCCTTTTAAAGGCGAACCGGCTTTCACGGGAGGTTTTTCTCCAGCTTGCCTCGGTCCTGCCAGCCGAATTTCTGGGGATTGACAAACGTTTCGGTCTTTTAGTTCCCGGTTATTCCGCTTCCTTTGCCGTTTTTAAAGAGGCCAAAGGCTTGTGTGAACACCTTGTAATTGAAGGAGTCTATGTTCGGTAAACCTGTCTGTATAATTTTGCTGGTTTTTATACTGGCGGGCTTTGTCCTGGCTGCCGAAAACGACACCCTGTATATCCGTTGCGGCCATGTTTACAGGGGAGCAGGACAATGGAGCAATCCGGGTGATATGTGGGCTGTAACTTCGGGAAAAACATTCCCCATGCCTTCGTATGAAAAAAAATCCGGATATCTGGATATGAACCATTTCTGGATGATTCCCGCCCTGAATAATTTCTGGGTTCCCAGGACTTTGGACAGCTCGTACAGCCAGTATCCCTATGTGCAAACCGGATTACCGGGCCGGATAATCCGGAAGATTTACCAGGATATGCTGAAAGAAGGCATCATATCCTTTGTCCTCTATCCTGACGGTGCAGGTATACGTTCAGGGGATGTGTTGGAATTGGTCTTCCCGGGAACTTTCTCTCTGAAGGGACTTATGATTTTTCAGGAGAATATAACGGATTCGCTTCACAAAACAGGTGTGGAATCCATGGAATATTCCTGTTCAGCCCGGGAAAAAGAAAGGCTGTATCAGTGGAAAAACCATGAATTCCCCCTTTTTTCCATGAAAAAGGATTCAACAGGTCAACAATACCTGGTGGCCATGTATTTCCATGAATATGATACAGATACAGTTTGCATTCCTATGATCAGAGCTCTTCAGGAAGTGGAGCTGCTTGATCCGAATGATTCGTTGCTAATGACTTACAAGGATACGGATCATTTATTCATGTCCCTGCACCAACTGAAACCTTCAGCCGGCATCCGCTTACTGGATCATGTAAGCGGCTGTAAACCGGGTGAACCATATCCTCCCCACATTCTCTTTCTCAGTGAAAATCCCTTAAAAAAGCCGGCTCACATAAAATTCATGATGATAAACGGAAAATTTTCAGCCAATAAATAAAGGACGCCCTATGCGCTTTCTTCGCCTTTACCTGATTTTACTTTTAGTGATTCTTGGCGGATGTGCTTATTTTAATACATTTTACAATGCTAAAACGTATTTTTCCGAAGCCACGCGACAAATGGAGGAGGATCTGAAGAAAAACGGCAAGATATCCCGATCAACCTATACAACTTTTGAAAATGCATCGCTAAAAGCGCAAAAGGTGATAGAAAGATTTCCGGATTCAGATTATGTTGATGATGCCATGTACATCGCCGGGGTATCCAACTACCATCTTCAGAAATATACGATTGCACGGACCATGTTCTCGCGGCTGACGATAGAATTTCCTTCAAGTCCCTATTATGCTGAATCCCATTTGTGGATTGCCCGATGTTACTATGAACTGGGCGAAAAGGATATTGCCTTTCGAATGCTTGAAGAATTCATTGCCGATCCGAAAAATAAAGCCTTTTTTGGTGAAGCCATGTCACTTGCAGGATATCTGGCATTGGAAGGAGGTGAAGATAAAAAAGCCTTTGATTATTTTAACCAGGCTGTGGAAATGTCTCATGATGTCGAGTCAAAAAGCAATTTACTCTATGAGCTGTCACAAATATACATTGACCGCTCCTTGCTGGAAAAGGCATCGGCCGTATTACACGAAATTGAGGAGATTTCTGTTGATCCTTTATTGTTGACACGGGTTCAACTCCAGTATGCCAAAATTTACCGGATACAGGAGATGTATGAAGAAAGTGAAGAATTGATAAAAGAGATGCTGGCGAATGAAGAAAATAAAGCGGTTTTTCCCGACCTGGAGCTGGAACTGGCCCGGGTTTATACACAGCAGGATAAAATTGACCAGGCTGTTCAGCGCTACAAAACCCTGATCGAAAACTATCCCCATACCCCTCAGGCAGCAAAAGCATCGTACCAGTTGGGAGAAATTTATCTAAACAGGCTGGGAGATTATGAAAGTGCCCGGAATGCCTTTATTGCAGTCCGGCAACATAACCGAAACTCTCTTGAAGCGACTCTTGCCCAGGGAAAGATTAATCAGATCGGTCAGTTTATCTCTCTGAACAATCAAATACGGAATCTGGAGGAAGAATATCCCACGCTGATGAATCCAGAGATTGAACAGGATACTTCCCTGACAGACAAAGTGATCAATGATTATGTAAAAAATAAATTTCGGCAAGCTGAGTTTCTGGCTTTCAATTTCCAGAGTCCCGATTCAGCCCTTGGGATTTATCAGAATTTGACAACCCGTTTCAAAGAAAACCCCTTTATTCCCCAGATTTTAAACACCTGGAGTTATCTGTTAAAAGAAACGGGAGATACACTTCGGGCGGAGATGTTGAAGAACCGTCTGATTCGGGAATATCCCTATTCACCTTTCAGTCTTCAGTATCTTGGACGGGAACATCCTGATTCTCTGAAGCGAAAAAAAAACCAGTCCATGATTTTCGACATCGAGAAAACCTACTTTAACCAGGGCCGCCACCAGGAGGGAATAAAAGCATTCAAGGCACTTTTGGATACAGTATCGCTGGATTCCATAAGCCAGGCGCAGGTTATGTACCGGATTGCCATGGAATATGATCGGACATTTTCAGATCTGGATAGTACCATATATTATTATCAGAAGGTAAAGAGTTTATATGGTTCATCAAAATATGCCGGTGCCGCCGAAAAACGCATGAATGAATTAAATCAGATTATTGAAAAGCTTATGGAAACATCGGCCAATGATACGCTTGATACCACGATGGAAGCGGATACGACTCAATTGCCTGAGCTGGTTATGGATGAGATGGCACAGGATAGCATAAAGAGGGAAGAGACAAATGAATCGACTCATGAATAGAGCTCTTATCTTTTTTCTTTTTATTGTTTATATCGCAGGGTGCAGTTCAGCGCCCCGGTATGGCAATCAGGCTGTTCCGGGGAACCCCAAAAAAACCGTACAGACCCGGCCATCCCGGCAGATTCCTGTGGATAAAAATCCGGAACTCAGTTATCAACGGAGCTGGATCGGACTCAGTTCCTGGTATGGAGAGGATTTTCACGGGAAAATGACGGCAAATGGGGAAATTTTTGATATGTATGCCCTTACGGCAGCTCATAAAACACTGCCTTTGGGGACCCGGATCCGTGTGACGAATCTTGAAAACAACCGGTCTGTAGTTGTTACAATAAATGACCGTGGCCCGTATGTAGAAGGACGGATTCTGGATTTGTCTTACGGGGCGGCAAAAGCCCTGGGCTTTGAAAATAGGGGGACGGCTAAAGTACATATCCAGGTTATTTCTTTTGGGGATAACAAATATCGGAAATAGAGAATCCGTTTTCTGTTTTCTAATCTTCTTTATTCAGGATTTCCAACATTTCATTGTGTATTAGAC
>Ga0180301_10003771_pt1 | contig 11791 bp, 11 predicted proteins | sample GuaBasSediGuay16_FD_121797 | JGI IMG/M metagenome (GOLD analysis project Ga0180301, IMG submission 121797) | Subseafloor sediment microbial communities from Guaymas Basin, Gulf of California, Mexico - Guay16, Core 4569-2, 12-15 cm | ecosystem: Environmental > Aquatic > Marine > Hydrothermal...
ATGCACTCTGGAAGTTACATAAAACTAAATACCTTAAGTTGGGCACTAAAGAGTTGATTGCATCTACTAAAAGTACAATACACTACGTTCTTGCAGGGATTAAAGGACATAACAAACGAGATTTAGATACCACTGCTAAGTATTTAGAAAAATACTGGTTTATCACTCCGCTAGGACACAATACTTTTTGAGCAAGTATTAGCTATATTCCATTGCAATGAACAGAAAAATGAAGTTAATCTTTGCTAGCTCTATTGAGTACTTCAACAATCTTAGCTATTTTAGCTACTTTAAATTTTACATCAAACACAAAAGACAAGGTGATTCTTGACTTAACCTCAAGTGGAGGAGTGTTGATTAAAGGAACTAAAAAAAGAATGCTACCGCTTACTTCGTTGGGACGATTGAAAACAATTATAATAAAATTGATGGGTAAGGTGATGGTAGGTAGTAAGGAATATCCAATAACTCTTGAAGGGGAGACAGAAAAAGTGTTCATAGGTAGGATACCAATGTAACGCCGAAAAGAAAAATGTACGCATGTCATGTTGATCTTGGAGGTAATAACTTCTTCCTTAGTGGAGAGTTTTACGAGGATGGACATGGAGGGTTGGGTGGAATGGCATTCATCGATGGTATAAAGTACGAAATAGGACTTAGGGGTAAGGCAGTTGGTTTGTATGAGGCGTGTGTCAAAGAGTAAACTGTTTAATACTTGGTGTTAAAGCATGTCATAATGGTACTGAATGGAGAATTTTGGAGATGGAAAACAATGCGAAATGTGGGATTGAAGGATTTGAAAGACTTGATTAAAAAGTATCAAGGTTAAATTAACGAATGAGTAACTCTTTGGAAAGCTTTACAGTACAATTTACAGTAAAAAGTGCTAAAAAGCTTATCTTCGTCTGTAAAGAGAATAGTGAGTATAAAAGGTTATGATAGTTTACCAAAAGTCGAGCATAAAAAAGCTTAAAACCCAAATTACCATGCTTATTAAATGGACTGCCCAATACCAAGCTGTGCCAAAACCCTCTCAGCAATCTTCTTACCAATCAAAGCTGGCAATCTATCTTTTTGCCTCACCAAATCTTCTTTGTTTTTAATTCCCGCATTGTACAACCTTCTAGCCCTAACCCTTCCAATACCTTTCAACTCAACCAATTCGACAAGCTCATTCTTAACGCCGTGCTTAATTCTGCTAACCAAGCTTGAGAAGAATGCAGTTTGTTTATGCTCAAAAAATTGAGCTATTCTTGCCAAAGAATAAGCCAACCACTCGGCGGTTTCTAAGACTCTTCGCAGATCGCCTGGAGCAATCCCATATTTCTCACAAATCGCATTTTCATCAACCTCATTAATCCAGTCCCTCAAACACAATGCAGTCTTAATTTCTGACAAAAACCAGTCGTATTCAACAGAATAATCTGCTGGCACATAAACCAATTCATCCCTCACCTTGTCAACCTCATCTTCAACCCATGAGTCTGATTTCCTTAAATAAAGCCTTTCCATGTCAGGAGTTCGGCAAATTAAATGTAAGGCCGAAATTTCACCAATTTCGTTGTTTAAACCTTGATAGAATATGAAACCTGTTAGCGGATCAATGTAAAGCTTTGAAACAAGCTCTCCAAATCTTGTAGCCTTTAAATTGCCATCATCATATTCAACCATTTCCCACTCATCAAGCTGTAAGACGATTTTCTCCAACTCGTATTTAACAGATATCTCATTTTGGTGAAAGAAGAAGGTTTGACTAAAGAAATCCTCCAATCCCTCCATCGAATTAGCAAAACCTTCAGAAATTAAAGACAGACTGTGAAATCTCAGATGATTTTCAGCCCCCAGCTTCGACATTATGTTTTCTGTTTTGCCTAAAACATACCTTTCAATCAGATTTTTCTTCTCTTTCTCGCTCTTAGCAATTAAAATTGCCTCACCCCTTTCATCCAATCCCGGCCTACCGGCCCTTCCAGCCATCTGCTTGTATTCTAAAACCTTTATGGGCTTTGAATAACCATCATACCTTCTGTAACTCTTTACTATAACCCTTCTTGCCGGCAAATTCACACCAGCAGCCAAGGTTGGTGTTGCAACAACAACTTTAATTCTACCATCCCTAAAGCCTTCTTCAACAATCTTTCTCTGCGAATTCAAAAGCCCAGCATGGTGGAAAGCTGAACCATTTGCTATGCATTCGGATAATTTTTGGCTCATCTCCCCATCATTTTCCTCCAAAACAGCCTTTGACAACTCAAAATTAGATTCTATAAACTTTTGCGTTATCGACATTAGCTTTAAAGCCGTTGACTCAGTATTTCTTCTTGTGGAATCGAAGATCAAAACCTGTCCGCCATTCTTCAAACAATCGTAAACCAAAGCCTCCAATCCATTTTGCAAGTTATAACTTTCCACAACACCATTGTTGTACAACTCAAGCTTTCCCTTGCAAAACACACCTTCATAAAGTGGTGTGGGGCGCCAATCACTTTTAACGAGCTTTGCGTCCAACCACTCAGCAATCTCATCAGCATTGGGTATTGTAGCAGATAGAGCAATTATCCTTAGATTTGGATTAATTTTTCTAAGCTTTGCTATCAAAATCTCCAATACTGCTCCTCTTTTTGCTGAATCGAGCAAATGGATTTCATCAACAACTAAACAGCTTATCTTGCTAATCCATCCAGCCTTATTTCTTAGCAAAGAATCTGCCTTCTCACTAGTTGTAACTATTATGTCTTTATTGCCCAACCACTCATCTTTGGATTCATACTCTCCCATCGACAAACCGATCTCAATCCCCAAGCTCTCCCATTTTTTAAATTCCTCAAACTTCTCCATTGCCAAAGCCCTCAACGGAACTGTGTAGAGACACTTACCCCCATAAGCAACCTCTCTAACCATCACCAATTCAGCTATCAAAGTTTTACCGCTCGCCGTTGGGATAGCAACAACGATGTTGTTCTCAAATAGCCCACTTTTAATTGCCTCAACCTGTGGTGGAAACAGCTTTTTTATGCCTTTACTTTTCAAAATTTCGATTGCATACTTTGGTATGTTGCCTTTTAGCTCATCAATTTCCACGCTTAAGGTTGATTGTTTGTGGTATTTAAGTTTTGGATTGTTGTTTGGTTTAAATTAATAATGAACTGAATTAAAAACTAATTTTACTTCATTTCAAATAATAAAATTATTTTGTTTGAGACCCATTGTACTCAGATTTACCAAAAATTCAACGGGGGAATTAACCCTCTCATATTCCTCATACAGTAGATTAATGCCACGTTCAAGATGATTTCGTAAATATTTCGAAAAATACTCGTTATCACTTAGCTTCTTGTTTTCATGTTGTATAACCAGTGCCTTAAAAATCTCATCGTATTCTCCAGTTAAGGTGTACCTATTAAATTCATAACCAGAACTATCAGTTGGTTTTATGTTTCTAACGGATTCTTTTTCTGCTAATGAACGGCCGATAGCTAATCGACAAATTATGTTTCGCCTTAGTCCTAATTTATTCGAAAGGTAATCAAGTCGTTTTGAGGTTTCTCTTGAGATTTTCAGCTTACTTGGCATAGATTTGCCTCCCTTATCTTATTCATCTCACCTATAGATAACGAATACTCCCTACTTATATACGGCTTTAATATATTATAAATCTCTCCATTAATCTCTCTGTCATGTGCTAATATAATCACTTGGTCTCCTGTATTAGGAAAGAAGTTTTTAACCACGTTTTTGGCATGAACATTGTCTAACCTAGATAATAGAGTGTCTACAATAATCGGGAACCTCATATTTGCTAGCTTGGATAACCCCCATAAAATAGATAAAACATAAATTTCTTTCTCTCCTGCAGATATATTTTCTTTATCTATTATTTCACCTCTAAAACCAACAAGCTTAATTAAAAAGTTTTTAGGATCTATTTTAATCTCCTTTACTATGTCTCTCTTGTTTGTAAGTTTTTGATAGAGATATGTGATTATATTTTCCAATTCTTTAACTTTCGTGGTTAAAGTAAAATCGATAATTTCACTAAGAGCGTTTCTTATATTTACACAAATCTCTATTTTTTTATTATCCTCCTTCAAACAAACGACTTTCTCCTCTAACTTCCTTATCTCCGAGAGAACTTTTTCTCTTTTATTTATGAGTGTCTCTTTTTCATTTCTTAGTGATGTAATTTCCCTATTGAGAATTTCAATTTCTGTTTGAATTGAGGATAATTTCGTTATATAATCTTCAACAAAATCTTCATCTGTTATTTGCTTTAATTTGTCCTTTAATTTCTTAAGTCGCAGCATTAATTTTTCCCTATTTTTAAGAGTGTTTTGTAGATTTGTTTTTGCTCTCTCTTCTACATTTTTGAGGAAGTTTTCTATTCTATTCATCTCAGCACTTGTTAAATCATGTAGTAACTTTTCAGACACACCATTATTAATTTCTTCAAATTTTTCCAGAAAAATTGAATTTACCTCTTCTTTTATGTATTGCAGATAATCTTTTGATAATGTTGAGAGTCTTTGTTCTAATCTTGTAATTAAATCTTGATTTATTTCCCTTAACATGCGCTCACTAGCTATTAGTTCTTTCAATCGTCTTTCTTTTTTTAATTGCTCCAATAGATTTTTACGAACTTCAAAAGGTATCACAAAGGGCAATACATCTTCACATATCTGTCTCATTTCGTTATTGAGTTTACCTAATTCTTGATTTAATTTTGACACTTCTCTTTCAATTTTATTTCTTTCTTTTACAACTGCTCCAGCTTTTCTCCGTAGTTCGATTTCGATTATTTCCTTTTTCTCACTTAAGTCTCTTATTTTTTTAGATTTAAGTTCAATTTTAGAATTGATTTCGCTAATTTTTCTTTGTATAGCAACGATCTCTTTTTCTTTGCTCCTTATTTCAACTTTAAGGTCTTTGAGTTTTATATTTCTACGCTTAATTTTGCTTATTAGGGAATTGACATCGTTAAGTAAAGTTTCATAAAGCTTTAAACCGGTTAAATCGCGAATAGATTCTCTCAACATACTTTCAGCATTGTCGCCTACAACTAATTCTTTTATTTTTTCTCCGTCAAAAAAGAAATAACTGAAAATATACGGGGGAAATAAAGATACTATAAAATCTTCCCAATGTTCTTTTGGAACTATCTCTAGTTCCTTATCTTTATGAAATATTGTAAAAGTCTCTTTTATAGATTTGTCATTAATTATCTTCCACTCTCTTTTTATACTTATAGAATATGGAAACACATCGTCTAATTCAATATCTATCTGAACGAAAAATCTTTCATCTTTTTCCTTTATTGAGGATTTATTTTTTAAAGATATTATGTAATTCTCATAATCTTTATTGGATAAAACTTTACCATTAAACCTTCTTCCATACATACATAACTTGATAGATTCTAAAATTGATGTTTTACCAGCACCATTTGGACCACAAATTAAAACAATTTTTTTCTGTTCATTAGTTGATAAGTCTATAGAATACTCACCTTTAAAATTTTTGAAATTGCAAAGAGTAATGCCGGTTATTTTCATTTCACCACCTAATTTTCCTTTGATTCAATAATTATATCACTCATCATGTGCTCTTCAATAACTTTTTCTAAACGTTCATATATTCCTGCCCTTCTTGAAAGGAGCGAAAAATCTTTTTCAACGATTAAAAGTTTCTTTATTAATTGAGCAGAGATTCCGTGCCTATTGCAGATTTCTTCTATCTTTTTAAACCATTCGTCATTTGACATCAAAATTTTGTTTTGATTAATTCCCTCAGAAGATGCTTCAAATATATCTGCTATCGATGAAATGTTGTCACCCTCATAAATCCATATAGTTTCTATTGCTTTTATCTCTTCTGGTGAAATTAAGGAAATGCCCTTACCAGCCACCATTTCTTGCAAATTAAGCAACCTTCTGAGTATTTCATGTCTTGTTTCAAAAGTAAAGGGTCCCAAAACTTTATGTCCACGATGTTCCGAGGGGGTAAATTCCCGACCCAATGTATCAGCAATCAATTTTTTCTTCCTGTCACTTTTTCTTATACTTTCCCGATACTTAGGATTGTCTCGAATTTTTTTAAGCCAATTTCTAAACTCTAAGAGTGGTTTTAACCAGGTCTCTCCTTCTTCGATAGAACCTTCTAGCGCCCTGTCCCTTTCAACGACAGTACACACCCAACAGCCAAATCTACTACTACCACTAGGTGGTGCACTCTCGTCAATAATAAATTGTATCTCAGTGTCACCCTTTCGGTAAAATCTAATTAAATTTCTGTTATCATCTCCCCATGGGGACGGAACTTTGAGCAAATAGTTCCATACTTCATCCTCTTCCCAGTCTTCGATGGGAGCATAGATATAAGCACCAGGGATTTTTGCATGTTTCCTTAGTTTGAAATCTTCTATTTCGTACTTATCCATTGTTTGAGCTCTTACATTGCTCTCCAATTTTCTAATTCCTAATAATATTATAACCTCTCCATTCTCTTTAACCTGCTCTAAAATGTACTTAGTCATTGGTTTGATTTTAAGCCTGTCTGTGCACCATCGAAACCATCTGTTGGGCGATGGATACCCCCTCCCAATTAGGTTTACCCAAAATGTATCATTTAACTCTGGTTTCAGTATTTTGACTTTAATTGGCAGTCCATCCTCTTTTGCTGCTTGTTCAATTTTTGCACAAACTTTTCTCCTATGTACTTCCATTAAGGGATTCTCTACTAATGTATTCGAGGAGAGAATATGTACCTCTTTAACTCTTTTTTCTGGGGGGAAATCTTTAAGCATATAATAGACCATTTGTGCAACGCATGTGGAGTCTTTACCACCACTAAAACCGATTATCCAAGGGCGATCATCGTGTAAGTAAAGTTCTTTAAGTTCTTTCATGACTTTTTCAACCCTGTTCATCTTCCTCACTTCGACTTATGGTATGTATAATCTCCATCGCTTCAGCCTCTATTCTTTTAAGTGGATCTCCAGGAGCGCCTCCAAAAATTATATCATAAAGAACTAATATTCCAGCATTTGCGTATTCTTCGGCTATTTTTAAAACTTCCTTCTCATTTAAGAGGACATCTAAATCTCCTTTTTCAGCAATGGCAATAGACTTAATAAGCCACTCCTCATTTGAATTGAGAACCGATGCTCTAAACAGATCGTGATAGGGCCCTTTTAAAGGTGAACGAATTCCCCGATGGTGGCCTATTACCATTGCAACAAGAAAAATATCCTTGAACAACGCATCTCTAAAAGGAGAATGCGGAGAATTACTAATCTCTTCATATTCTTTTTCTCGTTTTTTCTTTTCAACTCGTATAACAGCTTCTGGAGAAAATACCATAGTTCAACCACCTCGTATCTCAATGATTTCAGTAGCAATTTCATCCTCGTTATATCGAAGTTCAAATTCTTTACCAATTCGTTCTTTCATGTTGTCTCTAACAGTTGAAGTATATTCCTGATCCGTAATTAAAAGTGTTAATTGGGTTTTTTGTAAGTATTTTGGCAGAGATTTTGCTATTTTTTCTTTAGGTTCTCCTGAAATCCTCCCAAGTGGTGTGTCTATTATAACTGGTGCCTCAAAGCCTGAAACACTACTAAGTGCTGCCATAAAAGATAGAGCGAGGATTTGCCTTTCCCCAGCAGACAGGGTTCCCAAACATTCGGTACCTAATCTACTAATTACACTTATTTCATAATTATCGTTTATTTTTATATCTTTAAAAGCACCTTTTTTCCAATGCAAAGTTAAAAAATATTCTTTAGTTTTTTGTTCCACTTCTTCTCGAACGCTCCTAGCTACTTCTTCTTTAATATTTTTTAATTCTTCGATAGATTTTTCGCATAATTCGAGTTTTAGACGAAGTTTTCTTTGTTTTTTGTCTTTTTCGATTTCTTTTAGTAACTCTTTATTTTTAATTTTTATCCTATCCTCTACACCCTTTAGTTGTAGTTCTTTTTGTGACCTTTCCGCAATACATTTTCTAATTTCGTCTTCAAAACTGTTCCTCAAGTTCTCTAGATTTTGTATTTCTTCTACCGGTATTCCTTTAAGTTTTTCAGATATTTCTTTTAATCTTTGGCTTTTTTCTTTTCTTTCTTTAATTAATTCCCGGTATTCCTCTTCTAATTCTTTTCTTTTTGATGTAAATCTTTTATATTCATCCAATATATTTGATATTTTGTAGTAACCATCCATGGCTTCATCAGAAATCCTTGATAGAGGTTCAATACTGTTAAGAAGTTTTTCTATAGCTTTTCTCTGGAGACTCCCTTCAGAAAGTTCAGTGCCACATATACAACGACGGTGCATTAATAAGTCTTTTAAAAACTTATCTTTAATATCAGGTGGAATAGGTGGTTGATCAACTCCTTTTATTTTTCTATCAATTAATTCATAAGTCTTTTTTAGAGCATCATATCCCAATAGAAATATTATACCAGAGATAAAGTGCCTTTTAACCTCTTTTTCTTTCTTTCCAATTTTTTCATCTAACTTATCTACTTCCGATTCAAGCCAGTCTCTCTCACTTTGCAGATCTTGTACATTAAATCTGGTATAATTTCTTAATTTCTCTTCTATATCTTCTTTATTTCTTTGAGCCTCTTCAATTTTTTTGGATAATTTCTCAATCTCACTTTCTAAGTCCTCCTTACTTTGAGACAATATTTCTATTTCCTTGCTAATTCTATCTGTATCCGGAGTTGTTCCTTTAATGTTTCTTTGAAGTTCTTTGAACTTTGTTGTCAAGTGATCTATGCATCTATCAAGTAACTCTATTTGACATACTTTCATTATTGCGTTTTTTATTTCATATTCCATCCCTTTACGGAAAAAATTATCAAGTCTTTCTCCATCAAAAAAGAAAAAGCTTCTAATGCCTTTGGGAAGAATGTGAGAAACTAAGTTATTAAATTGGGTCATTTCCTTCCAGTTTAATCCACTATATGACTCCCAGTTCTTATCTATACGATATGCTGCACGCCAAGTTTTTTCGTGTTCCTCTATGCGACCATCAGCAGATCTTGAGATACATATAGTCCTTTCAAAAAAAATAATCTGGTTGTTTATCACCTAGGTAAATTGACACTCTAACGACGACTTGTCCTTTATCCTGCAACTCTTTCTCGTTTGCTATACACTGCTGAAGTTCTGGTTTAGTTTTCTCTAAACTAGGTTCATCGCCATATAAACACCAATTTACTGCATTTAGTAAATTTGTTTTTCCTGCACCGTTAGGGCCTAAAATTATATTTAGATTTCGAGTGTCATCCGTAGATAACTCGACGATACGTTTATTCCTATATTGTCTGTAATTTTCTAACTCTATTTTAAATATTTTCATTTTTCCCGCCCTCTAATTTTTTGAGTATTTTTCAATTAGTTTGTCATATATTTCAGAATACCTAGGCTTATCCTCGCTTATGTGCTCTCTTTCAAATAACAAGAGTTCCCTTATGAATTCCTTAATATTACTATTCTCTATTTTTTCTATTTCACTCCAAATCAAAGGGTTGATTCTTTTAACAGACATTTTTAATCCCCTCCATAAACGTCATAAATTTTCATGTATGGATATATTTGATTTAATGCATCCAAATAGTTAATAGAGCTTTTTGCAAATTCCTCATACCTTCTTAATTCTTTTCGTAAGATTTTTCTTTCCAATTCAAACAAGTAGGGATCGGTATTCTTGGAGACATTAGGTACGACAATAAAATCATGAATTATTGCCTTATCTTTTCCAGGATATTTTCGTAGTACACGTCCCCTTCTTTGAATATACTGTCGTGGGTTACCTGAACTAGCTAATATGATTGCTATACGGGTTGGTGGTACATCCACACCCTCATCTAAACAATTCATAGCCACTAAAACATTATAGGCCTTTTCAGAAAAACCTTTAATGATTCTCTTTCTTTCAGAAATGTTCTCGCGAGCTGTAAATCTGTGATTAATAATCCCTCTCCTATTAAGAATTTCTTGAACGGCATCAATCTGTTCTGGAGAACAATATATCAAGCAGAAAGATAGGTCTTTTTCGCTATCAAGTATATTCTCTAGTATTTGATACTTTTTAACAGCATTTGTTACTATTTTTTGCCTGATAATACAAAGAAGTTCTAGTAATTTGCTTCTCTCTTTCTTATTTTTTGTTCTCATATATTCTCTAGCTATTTTTTTCGTTTTCCCTCTATATTCTTCTAACTCATCAGGTGTAAGTGAAACAAAATGTGGGCGATATTCGTAGGGTGTGAGGTAACCTGATTCAATAGCTTTCTTAAGAGGGAACTCAAATACTGTTTTACCAAAAAATTGTCTTAATATTTCAGTGCCCTCATCATCTAGCCAACGGTTTGGAGTTGCACTTAAGGCTAGGCGATATTTATACTTCTCCAAAAGACCTTTTCTTCTTTCCTGAGAACCAATTCCATGTACTTCATCTGCAATTAGTAAAACATCATCACTAATTAATCGAATAATATCCATAAATCTCGTGGAACAAAAAGTATCATGGGTTGTGACTATTATAACAATATCCAAATACCTATTATTATAGTCAAATACTGCATTTACAACGTTATCTATCCATTTTTTATATGCTCCATAAGCCCTAATACAATCAAAATTAAAATCTTCTAAATCACTAACCCATTGCTCTACTAAATGACCATAGGGGCAAGTTATTACTACAGCAAGCCTTGCCCTGTCTTTCACTAACCTCTCTAAGCAACCTATAGCGGTATAGGTTTTACCAGTCCCCGTAGCCATTTCAAAGAATCCACTGTAATTATTGTTTACCCAATTCTCAATAGCTTGAAGCTGGTAATCTCTTAATTTTATCTTTTTATCTTTCTTATTTTTATGTCTCCAATCCAAATTGAGCACTTCTATATTGCTAGGCGCCATTTGAATTAGTCGTTTTTTAACCGCTTCGGGAATCTCTAAGATTTCTATCCTAGTAGTCTTGCCATTCCAGTATCTATCAAATTTTTCATAATCGCTTTTAAAATATGCATATTCAGATTCTACCCAACTTCGAAATACTTTGATTTCTTCTACGTTTTCGAGCCAAGCTTTCGCAGTTTCATTTATCGAGCCACTAAAAGATATCATATAACCCTTGTTATCCATTAAAATTCCTACTTTCTGATGAAATAAACCTCTCTCTAAAATAGATTGCATGTCTAATGGAATACCATTTTCATCTCTAACGATTGCTACACGAATTTCAAGTCTGTTGTTTGCTACCATCCATCCCAGAGCGCGTACATGGTTCCTAACAAGTTCACTCTCGATACAGTCGAAATCTTTAATAGCAACTCTCTTTATAACATCTTCAGGTTTCTCGATTCCCTCTTTTATTGCCTCAATGTCTTCTTTGCTAAATATGGCTCCAGCTACTAACTTCATTTTTCCATCATTTTCTAACAAGCCACGTATACCTCTTGCGGCAACTGCTAGAGAAGTTGAGGAAAAGAATCCCGCTAATCTTCTGTATTCAACAGATTCTTTAAGAACAGGAATGTAAAATTCATTAAGAATATCGTCTTCTCCTGAGTCATAGTATGGTTTTATCTTAAGTTTAGGAAGGGTCACAGGCTACACCCCTAGTCCTTTAAATCTTTTTATAATTATCTACAATTCATATTTCATGTATAGTCCCAAAAAATTTGACTTTAAATACCCTCAAACAACTGATGGGTTACGGCAGATTGACAGAGAGGAAGATAAGGTACATTGTAAGACACAAGAGAAGAGGAAAAACTAACAGA
>Ga0180301_10003773_pt1 | contig 11785 bp, 10 predicted proteins | sample GuaBasSediGuay16_FD_121797 | JGI IMG/M metagenome (GOLD analysis project Ga0180301, IMG submission 121797) | Subseafloor sediment microbial communities from Guaymas Basin, Gulf of California, Mexico - Guay16, Core 4569-2, 12-15 cm | ecosystem: Environmental > Aquatic > Marine > Hydrothermal...
AAAATTAAAAAGACGTTTAGAAGAGGTCAATCTGAGCCGGAAGAGGAATATTTTTTTAAGCTTTAAGTCACTCTCTTCCCCCACCAAGTTGCCGGAAAGGGCCATAAATAATCTCATTCTTGAAAAAATTAATGATGAAAAATAGTGGATTAGACCTCTGAAATCTAGTATACATTATTTTAGACATGATTGCTCCGAGGAATAATTAAGGGAGGACTGGATGAATAAAAGAAAAGGAAGCTTTCAGCTTTTATTAGGATTATTATTTATTTTTTGGATAGCCTTAGGAGTAAGCAATCCCCTGGTAGCCAAGATTCCCCGACCCGAAGACTTCCTTGGTTTTAAGGTAGGCACAGATCGGAAATTAGCCGATCGACAGCAAATAGTTGATTATTTCCGGCTGTTGGATAAAGCCAGTGAGCGAATTGTGGTCAAGGAAGTTGGAAAAACCACCTTAGGGAATCCTTTTATTTATGCCATTATTACCTCTGAGAAGAATCACCAAGAGCTAACTCGTTATCAGCGGTGGCAGCAACTTCTAGCTGATCCCCGGAAAATAAGCCAGGATGAGGTCGAACGGATTATTTCTCAAGGAAAAGCAGTAGTGATGATCAATTGTTCCATCCATGCTAGTGAAATAGGTGCTGCTCAGATGTCAATGGAGTTGGCCTATAATTTAGCCTCCCGCAACGATCCCACGACCACAGACATTCTCAATAATGTCATCTGCCTTCTGGTCCCGATGCATAACCCGGATGGGATTGAAATGGTGGTGGATTGGTATCGGAAGTATGTGGGCACTAAATATGAGGGTTGCCGAATGCCTTGGCTGTATCACAAATATGTCGGCCATGATAACAATCGTGACTGGTATATGTTTACCCAAGTAGAGTCGCGGTTGACCGTGGAGAAAATTCATAATGTCTGGCATCCTCAAATTGTCGTGGACATGCATCAAATGGGCAGGAATGGAGCCCGATTGTTTGTGCCTCCTTATGTTGATCCTTACGAGCCTAATGTCGATCCCATAATTCGGCAAGAAGTAGCCATGATGGGCACTTTCATCGCCACCGAGCTAACAGCTCAGGGAAAAGCGGGGGTTATTCACAGCCATCTCTTCGATGCTTGGACCCCCGCCCGAGCGTATCATCATTATCATGGGGCTATTAGAATCCTAACTGAGGCGGCCAGTGTCAAAGTGGCTACCCCTGTGACCATTCCTTTTGACCAGCTTAGCCCTGATGTTCGTCAACCTTCAGTTAAAATGCCTTTACCCTGGCGGGGAGGTAAATGGACTCTGCGTGATATTGTTGAATATGATTTAGCGGCGGCTTGGGCTGTTTTAACGAATGCCGCCCGGCTCCGAGAGCACTGGTTGCGCAATTTTTATGAAATCCATAGAAAAGCGGTGGAAAGGCAGCAACCTCCTTTTGCTTTTGTGATTCCGGCCCAGCAAGCTGATAAGGTCGCGGCCCGGCGAATGTTACAGACTCTTCAGATTGGCCTGGTGGAAATTCACCGGGCTCAAGAATCTTTTACCGCCGATGGATTCTCTTATCCGGCTGGTTCCTATATTATTTTTCTGGCTCAGCCATATGGGGGTTATGCCAAAGCTCTCTTGGAGCGTCAGAAATACCCAGAGATAAGAGAATATCCAGGCGGTCCTTTAAAGACCCCTTATGATGTTGTGGCGCATACTCTCCCTTTATTAATGGGGGTTGAGGTTATCCAGATAGAGAAACCATTCAAAGTTAAAGCCGAGTTAGTGGGCAATATTTCTCTTCCTTCAGGCCAATTCATCAGCTCTCCGAAAGCTCGGTATTATTTCTGGAAGCACTCTGGTGAGGGTTTTGTTGCTTTAAATAAATTGGTGGATAAATTCAAGTGTTTCTGGTTAGCTCAAGAGTTTAAAGACAAGAGTCAAACTTGGCCGGCTGGCACCATGTTGGTCAAGGTAAACTCAGGGATAACTAAGGAACTGACCAATTTAGCCAGAAATTTACCTGTTGAATTTAAGCCAGTTACTGATAAAGTGCCTGTTGAAGTCTATTCTCTTCACCCCATTCGTTTAGGAATTTATAAAAGTTGGACAGCCTCCATGGATGAGGGTTGGCTTCGGTGGGTAATGGAGCAGTTCCAGTTTCCCTATATCAGTCTTCTTGATAAGGATATCCGTCGAGGCGAATTGAATAAGAAGGTAGATGTCATCATTCTTCCCGATATGAGTGAGAAGAGTATTCTGGAGGGATTGGCGGAAGGTTCGGTTCCCCCCGAATATACTGGTGGGATAGGCCAGATTGGTTTGCGCAATCTACGTGATTTTGTCAACCAGGGTGGCACTTTAATTACAATTAATTCTGCTTGTCGTTTGGCTTTACATAAATTTTTTCTGAAGGTAAAAGATGTTGCTCAGGGATTGGATCGAAAAAAGTTTTTTATCCCTGGTTCAATCTTGACCGCACTGACTACAGAAAATCATCCCATCACTTACGGTTTTAGCCGGGAAGTGCCGATTATGTTTAGACGGAGCCCCGTCTTTCAGCTGCATGAGGGACGCAGTCTTTTGACCTATCCTTCTAATAATCCTTTGCTGAGCGGTTGGCTTAATGGGGAAAATATTCTTTTTGGACGCTCGGCTTTGGCTGAGATTCCTTATGGTCAAGGCAAAATTATTCTCATTGGCTTTCCGGTGTATTACCGGGGCCAAAGTTATGCTACCTTTCGGTTGTTATTTAATGCAATTTATTACGGAAAAGCCCGCCGTCAATATTTGGAGTGAAAAAGGAAGCTATTGTTAATTGAGTTTGTTTAATCCCGTGAAACAAGATGAAGGCCATTTTCAGCAAGTGGGGCAGAAACCAGTCGAACAACTTCCGGAAGAGCAGGTATTTGTGTCGTTATTTCTGGAAGAAGAGGCCCCCAGACTAAAAGAAGAAAGCAGTTTTTTTATCCGGGAACTGCCACAGGCTGGGCACTGGAGTTCTTTTTCCTGGGCCACAACACCCACCAGCACTTCAAATTTTTTATGACAATGAGCGCATTCGAAAGAATATATTGGCATTTTAGGCCTCCTTTTTCGTAAAATATAGAAAGAGAGAAAATATTTTAGTTGCTAGTAGCAATTATTTCAAGTATGAATTTAAAGATGAAAGGAATTTAAAGGCGATGCTTGAACTGGTTAAAAGTTTACGTCAGTTGTGTTTTTCTCTGGAGAGAGAAGTCCGCAGAGAAGCAGGTCTTACTCAGGCTCAAGTATTGAGTTTACTTAATTTAAAAGCGGATGAAGTGATTTCCTGTCAGGAGTTTTCGCAAAGGATGGATCTTTCCTTTTCTCGAGGCAGTCGGGTTATTGATGCCTTGGTCCGAAAGGGTCTAATAAGTCGGACTTCTTCCCGAGCTGATCGCCGTTGCAAGCGAATAAAATTAACTAAAAAAGGACTGGAGGTTCAGAAGAAAGTTCATCAAATCTTAGCCAGACAAGAGGAACATTGGCGGGAAAAATTAGGCAAAGAGAAAACCGCCAGACTAACCGAGTATATCCGCCAAATTCTGGTGGAGAAATAAAGGCTTTTCCCTATAATTTCCCTTTCCTTAGGACTTTTTTGGTGAATCAGGAAAATTGTTTTTGATTTAACAATTAATTTTTTTTCTTTAATGGCCTGAAGAAAAAATAATTTGCTGGAAAAAATTATTTGTGGTATTAATTTTACCTTTAATTCCCTTATTAAAGGAACTACTTATAAAAAAAATGGCTTTTACTCTTCAAGATTTGGGACAGAATATTCGAAAAATACGTCTTTCTAAAAATAGTAACCTTCGTCCCGGTCGGCCAATGATGCAGAAAGAATTAGCCAGCTTAGCAGGTATCCCTGCTTCATCACTTTGTAATATAGAAAATGGGAAATATCGTAATCCTACTTGGGAGATATTGACTAAAATTGCTCGTGCTTTAGATTGCGATCTTCCAGATTTTTTTGTTCCTCAACAAAAAGAAGTCCAGGCGGCTGAGATAGCCTTGCGCGAGATGATAGAGCTTTTAGTCAAAGAAAGATTGGACAGTCTTTTGAAAGAAAAAATAAGATGAGGTAATCACCCCACTTTATTCCATAAATTTTTAGTCACAAACTTCTTGTTCCCTAAATCGAAGAGTGAAAGTTGTTCCTGGGAAACGTTGGACTGAAAGGGTTGCCTCTAATTCTTTGATTAATTTATGAGTAATCTGGAAGCCCGGTGTCTTAGGATGAAGAGGGTCAATATCTTCAGGTAAACCACATCCATTGTCTTTTATTTTTAAGAGGTGATAACCTTCAGAGTCTTGGCTGAATGAAATTTCCACCGTCCCCTTTTGGTTGCCCGGAAAAGCATGAGTAAAGGTGTTACTGATTAATTCGCTGACAATTAATCCACAAAGTACAGCTTCGTTAAGGCAGAGATGGGTATTGAGGAGAGATAATTTTATATGAATTTTTTGAGGGTTGATGTTGTAAGCTTCCCTGAGTCGAGAAATCAGGCTTTGGAGATAATTGGCAAAATTAATTTTAAATTTTAATAAATCTTTATTAGATCTAAGTTGATTGAGAATTTCTTCCTGCCTTTGGTAGGCTTTGGCGGGGTCGTTTCCCGAAGTTAAATAATCGGATTGAAGTTCAATTAATCTGGAAATAAGCTGAAGATTGTTGGTAATCTCGTGCTTCAAAACATCGAGCGATTTCTTTTTTTCCTCAACCAGGGACTCCAGCTGGGTTTCTATGCGTTTCTGGAAGGTAAGATCGCGAATAAGACAGAGCAGACTTTCTTGAGGGCCAAAGGGGGCAAGTGAAAAGTGAATTTCAAGTGGAATTGGGGACAGATCTTTTTTGACCCCCACAATTTCCAGCCATTGGTCCTTTATCTCGCTCAATTTAGCGGGAAGGGATTTCTCAATGAAATTTTTAATCTGCGGGTCAGTGCCTTCACCAATAAAAAAGTCAATTGGTTTTCCCAGAGCTTCTTTTTCGGGATAGCCCAGTATTTTTTCAGCTCCTTTGTTCCAGAAAAAAATCTCTTTTTGCCAATTAGCCAGAATGATAGCTTCCTCTAAATTTTTAGCTAGAGATTGCCAGGAACGGAAAGATTCCTCAAGAGCATCAGAAATTCTTTTATTGTAAAGAGCAATTTTAATAACTGCTTTCAATTCGGCGTCTTGGAAGGGTTTGATAATGTAACCAGAAGGTTGAACTTCCTGAGCTCGTTGAATAAAGGTGTCGTCTCCATAGGCGGTCAGGAAAACAACCGGGATGTTTAATTCCTTTTTTATCTGGTGGGCAGCTTCAATCCCATCTATTTCTCCTGGCATCACAATATCCATTAAAATTAAATCAGGGTGGAGAAGCCTGGCTTTAGCAATTGCTTCTTTCCCGGAGGAAGCTCGGCCTACCACTTCATAGCCAAAGTGATTCAACTTAGCCTCGAGATGGGTAGTAATAGCTGCTTCATCGTCCACGACAAGGATTTTTTCCATTGCCTGCCTCCTTTTTAGGTAGTGGAAAATTGAATAAGAATGGCTGTCCCTTTATCCTGGGTTAGATAAAATTTGCCTTTTAATTGGTCTTCGACCAGATTTTTCATGAGCCGGATACCTAATGTTTGAGTGGATTGAATATCCAAGTTGGGAGGAAGACCTACTCCATTATCTTTAATCTTTAGAAAAACATTATGAGGGGGCACTTTTTTTAAGGTGATTTCCAGAGTGCCTTCTTGTCCTTCTCGGAAAGCATGTTTAAAAACGTTGGAAATAGCTTCATTGATAATTATCGCCAGGGGCAAAGCTTGGTTAATAGTTAAATAGATTTTTTGGTAATCAAGAATGGGGGTAATAAGGCGGACTTTATCGGCGTAGATTTGATAGAGAAACTTGACCAAGTCACGCACGTATTCTCCCATTTCTATATGGGTGAATTGGCGGCTTTGGTAAAGATGCTCATGGATCAAGGCCAAGGTGTGAATTTCAGCTCGGGCATCTTGGCATAGCTGCCAGACCTCTTGCGAGTTTATCTGCAAAGATTTGAGGTCGAGAAGTCCTGAAATTACTTGGAGATTATTTTTGACCCGGTGATGAACTTCTCGGAGGAGCACTTCTTTTTCTCGCAGCGAGGCTTTAAGTTCATCTTCCATAATTTTTCTTTCAGTTATATCTCGGGTAACAGAGATGAAATGCTTGGGCCGATTTCGGGCATCTTTGATTACAGTGGAGTTGATTTCACCTGTAAAACGTGTTCCATCTTTTTTTATTAAAGTATATTCAACATTTTTTAGTACACCCCGACGAAGAGTTTTGAGAAAATTGGACATAGCCTTGCCTCTTTCTTCGGGAGCCACCAATTCATAGAATTTTCGACCAATTAATTCCGCTGGGGAACGAAAGCCATGAAGTTTCAAAGTTTGTTCTGAAACGTCGGAAATAACGGCATCTAAATCCGTCACAGTGATAGCATCAGGAGAAGTCCGAACCAGTTGCTTATATTTTTCTTCGCTTTCAATGAGGGCTTCATCCGCCCGGCGATGACCTTCAATCCAATTCTCCAGCTCTTTAATTTTCTGGCGGAGACGTTTTATTTCCTCAAGGTAGGTGGAGGCTGTAGAAGAATTGAATTGGGAATTTATTTCTCTTTTCAGTTCAACAATCCTTTATAACTTTTTTTCTTTAAAATATAGTCAACTTAATTTATCGCTTTCCCCAACTTTTTAATATAATTATGTCCCATGGAAAGTCAAGCCGAGCTTAAGGAACAGGAGTAGTAGGAAATCGGGAGGGATAACCAAAATGGGCAATTTTTCTTTCCTGGGAAGCAAGAGAGAGCGAGCCTCAGAAAGGGGGACCTTAATCAGCTTGTTGGTTTTTAGAAAAAAGGGTTTTAGGGTTTAGGCTATCACCTTTGAAATAGGGGAATAAAAGAGCAAATAGATGGGTATCATATATAAAATGTAGTAGGATAAATAAGATGAAGAAGAGGATGAAGATGATAGCCTCTTTAATCGACAATTTTAAAGCCAAGGTGAAAGGTGGCGACTTGAGCCCAAATTTTTATAATTCTGGCTCCCCTTTTTAAAAAGCTATCTCTATTTTTTAAGAATGTCTTAAAGCTGAGATTCCTTAAAAAGAGGCTCATTGGAGTTTCATTTTTGGGGATTGGGAGGCGCCTTTTTCTAATTTTAGGACCGAAATAAAAATTAACTCTAATCTCAAAATATTTAAATGGTTCCCAGGCCAGCCAAAAAGAGCAGATACACTTTCCCACCCACAAAGAAAGAATAGTAACAGGGGGAAAAAATTAAAAAAAGGGGAGAAAACTTGGACAATAATTCTTTTTGGGAGATGGGTCTCATTTTGAATTGACCTTCATTTCTTAAGGTGATATATATCCGATTTAAAGATGAAAGCAAATTAATATTTAGAGGTCGACGTTAATTTGGAAAGAAGATGAAAGAAAAAAGATCTTTCATCCAGTTTTATAAGAATCCACCAGCACTCTTGGCATTTTTGAAATTAGTGGTTTTCGTCTATCTCTTTTTATTCAGCTTGGAACTTATGGGGGCCTCTTTAAAAATGTTCGGCCGGGGACTGGCTGAGTCTTTAATTCAAACGACTTCCAACCCGATGGTTGGGCTTTTTATCGGCATTTTGGCCACTTCCCTCATTCAGTCCTCATCTTCGACCACTTCAATCGTTGTCGGAATGGTTGGTGGGGGAGCCTTAACCGTTCCCAATGCCATCCCAATTATCATGGGAGCTAATATTGGAACATCGGTAACCAACACTCTTGTGTCTTTGGCTAATTTAAATCGGCGAGTTGAGTTTCAAAGAGCTTTTTCAGCAGCCATTGTCCATGATTTCTTTAATGTTCTTTCGGTTTTAATCTTTTTCCCGCTTCAGTATTACACAAATTTTCTGGGAATTGGAGCGACTTTTCTGGGAGAACAATTTCAAAGCACCGGAGGATTAAAGCTGTTAAGTCCGGTCAAAGTTTTGACTCATCCTCTTGTGGAAGGGATTAAGTCACTCATAGGGCCTCATCCCTGGATTCTTTTTCCATTATCTTTGATTATTCTTATTTTGGCTTTAACTCAAATGGTATCCGCCTTAAAAAGTTTAGTTATCAGGAAAGCAGCGGCCTGGTTTGACCGCTATTTATTTAAAACTCCCTGGCGGGCATTATTAGTTGGCCTCGGATTAACTGTTTTGGTGCAGAGTAGTTCGATTACCACGTCTTTGGTAGTTCCGATGGCCGGAGCTGGTCTTTTGACTCTCACCCAGATTTTTCCTTATACTTTAGGAGCCAACGTGGGGACCACGGTGACGGCCATCCTAGCTGCTTTAGCGACCCAAAACTTAGCCGCCATTATCGTGGCTTTTTCCCATTTATTGTTTAATATTTCGGGCATAGTGGTCTGGTGGCCATTAAAGAAAATTCCGGTAATGTTAGCGGAGAAATTTTCCCAAGCATCCATGCGTTATCGGTATTTCCCCATCATTTATGTCATTATTATTTTCTTTATTATTCCCGTGTTGATTATTACTTTTTTAAGATAAAAGAGGAGGAAAAAAATGTTTCGCCGATGGTTAGCGATTTTTAAAAAAGATACCCTTATGGATAAAGCCTATAAGCGCTCTTTTGAAATGCTTGATATCACCCGTGAAATGTATTTAGAAGCTAAGGAATCCCTTCGCCATAAAGAAGATACCAAAATAAAGATTGACATTTACGATTTGGATTCTGAGATAAACAAGTTTGAGCGAGAAGTTCGTCGGAATGTTTTTAATTATCTAGCTGTTTCGGGCGGCGAAAGACTGACTTCGGGGTTGATTCTGGTGAGCATTATCATTGATATCGAGCGCATCGGAGATTACACCAAAAACATAGTTGAACTGGCTCTTAATCATCCCGGAAAGTTATATGGGGGAAAGTTCGAAGAAAAGCTAGTTAAAGTCGAAGAAGCTGTAGATGATAGTTTCGTTCAAACCAAGGAGTGTTTTCAAGTTGGCGATTCGCAGAAAGCTAGGGAGTTTTTACGCAATTACGTCTGGGTTAATCGGGTCTGTGATGAAAGTTTATTTGGACTTGTCCGACAGGAAGATAAATCAATTGAATCTGGCGATGCTGTGGCTTTGGCTCTTTATTTTCGGTGGTTGAAAAGAATTAATTCCCATTTGCGCAATATCGCCACTAGTGTGGTTAATCCCTTTGACCGAATTGGTTTTATGCCCGAAGAAAAATAACCATAAGTACTCTAACTGCCCAGAGAAGATAATAAAATAGTCATTTCGAAGCCCAGCAAAGGAGGGAGGAAGGTTGATGGAGATTAATCGTGACCGAAGAGAAGACCGAAGAGAAAAAGGAAAGGGGATAGGTTTGATTAATCATTTGATGGCGGAAAAATAAAAATTTTAAGAGATTACTTTGGAGAGAAAGGAAGATCGGTTCTTTTTGAAAAAAATGAGTATATTAATTAAATTTTTAATTTTAATTAAACTTTCAGTGAGAGGAGAAGGAGCCAGTTGAAATTAGCCAGCGGCAGGGAGGTGGAGAAATATCCTCTAGGGTGTGTGGTTATTCCAGTCGTGATGTTTTTTGTGGCCGTGGCCACGGATATTTTTTGGCTGGCTCGTCTTCTGGGCCGGGGTTGGCCCATAACTTTACCCGTAGACCCCCGCTTTCACGATGCCTTTGCCCTGCCGGACTTAGTGCTCTCGGTTTTTCTCTATCTCGGCGGCTGGGGGATTCTGCGCTTGAAGCCGGCTGGCCTGCTCTGGGGAGCAGTGGCTCTCGGGATGTGGCTGTTTGACTCGCTTTTGGTGCTGGCTATTACGGGGATGAGTCGATTATCAATTGTGGGGCCCAGTCTTGTTTTCGCCGGCTGGGCGATAATTTATCTCTGGAGAAAACAATCTTATTTTTCATCTTAGAAATTCAGAAAGATTTGATCTCTGACCACCAAATATTTTAGGGGATTTTTGGGTAAAAAATAATTTCCTAGAAGTGGTTACCACTAAATCTGGACCAGAGTGGAGTCTTGAATTAACCTTGGGTCTGGCTGCGGGAGCTTTTGGTTAATTCAGATTGGTTCCTATTTAAATTAGAAAGAGAGTCCAAAGCTGGAGAATTTTAGTTTGACCTCTGATATTTTATATTTTACAATCCGAAAGGGGAGGTGAAAATGAAGAAGATTTTTGTTTATCCTCTTTTACTCTTTTTACTCCTTTTGGCTGCCTGTACCAAGAAAAAAGGCTCTCAATGGCAGGGGGAAATAATTACTGAAGGAGGGGTGACGGTTGTCCGCAATCCTGAGGAACCAATCTATCCTGAAGGGTATTTACAGCTGGTTGAAGAGCTGGCCATCGGCCAGCCTTCGGGTCCCGAAGAATATCTGCTCTCAGAGATAAGAAGCGTGGTGGTTGATGATGAAGGACGGATTTATATTCTTGATTCCAAAGAAGATGTAGTTAAAGTGTACGATGCTCAGGGCCAGTATTTACGAACTATTGGGCGACCCGGTCAGGGTCCGGGAGAGTTAAATACCCCGATGATGATTTCTCTCTATGGGGATAATTTGATGGTGGTGGAGTCCTCTCGGAGAATTTCCTTCTTTCGCTTATCCGGGGAATACATTCGCTCTCTGTCGACCGGAGAGTACTGGGTTCTTCAGGCCTGGTGTGATTCTCAAGGGAATATCTTGGCCGTGGCTCCCCGGCTGGATCCCGAAAATCCGGCTTATGAGTATTTAAAATTCGATCCTGAATTTAAGTTATTATTCAAACTGACTGAATCGCCGGCCCCTAACGCGGCCAAAGGTTTTAATCCTTTTATGGCTATTTCCTTTGCCCTGGTCGGGGTGAATGACCAAATAGTTTTTGGTTATCCAGGGGATTACACTCTGCAGATCTACTCCCCGGAAGGAAAGCTGCTCAAGAAGATTTCCCGGGAATATACTCCGGTGGCTGTGACTGAGGAAGAAATAAAGAGATGGAAAGAAGAGAGCCCTCCAGACGTCAAATTAGCTCTGGGTAAGTATCACTCCGCCTATCGCCGCTTCCGTCAGGATGAGGAGAGGCGACTTTATGTGCAAACCTGGGAAAAGAATGCTGAGGGATATTTTTATCATGATGTCTTTGACCCTGAAGGACGTTATTTGACGCGGTTCCCTCTCAAAGGCGAGATGATGGCTGTTAAACAGGGCAAAATATATTGCCGCGAAGAAGACGAAGAGGGCTATCAGAGTTTAAAAGTTTATCGGCTGGTCTGGGGAAGTAAATAAAGGGAGCAAAAAAGGTAAGTGCCAGCAGTCCCTGGAAATAAGTCTTGAGGTATGAAAGGGAAAATCTGTCTGGTTACCGGGGCTAGTTCCGGAATTGGTCTGGGCACGGTTCTCCAGCTGGTGAAGAGAGGCGCCCGGGTGATTATGGCCAGTCGACCGGGGGAGAAAGCGGACCGGGCTTTCCAAGAGGCCCGCCGAAGAGCCGCTTACTCAGGGGCCGAAGTGGAGTGGCTACCGATAGATCTGGCTTCTTTCTCGTCGATAGAGAGATTTGTCCGTGAATTTGAGAAAAGGTGGCCCAGACTGAATGCTTTATTTAATTGCGCCGGTGTCCAGTATTTAAAGAGAGTGGAGACAACGGCCGGGCTGGAGGCCATGTTGGCGGTCAATTATTTAGGCCATTTTTTGCTGACTAATCTCCTTTATACCCGGCTGAAAGCCGGCCAACCCGCCGTGGTTATCACTGTTTCTGGGCGGGGCCACAAGAGGACGC
>Ga0180301_10003774_pt1 | contig 11783 bp, 13 predicted proteins | sample GuaBasSediGuay16_FD_121797 | JGI IMG/M metagenome (GOLD analysis project Ga0180301, IMG submission 121797) | Subseafloor sediment microbial communities from Guaymas Basin, Gulf of California, Mexico - Guay16, Core 4569-2, 12-15 cm | ecosystem: Environmental > Aquatic > Marine > Hydrothermal...
GAAGCAGCTCTCCGCGCCGCTCCGGGTAGCGGAGTATCTTCTTACGGGCAATGCCGGCCAATTCGTAATCAAGGAGCACCGGGGCATAAAGCCTCGCCCGCTCCAAGAGCGAAAGGGCCTCCTCAGCCCACGGTTCACCAAAGGCCAGGGCACCGACCACAGAGGCGTCGACCACCTTCGCCTCAGCGGCCATCTCGGTCCTCCCTGACCATCTCAACGGCCTCGGCACCCGTCCGCAGCCCCAGCTCCCTCACCCGCTGATGGACCTCCCCCGGGCTGAGCCGTCTCCGGTCTCCCCAGACCGCCTCCTCCAGTATGGCCATCAGTTCGCCCTGGAGCGACCGGTGATGACGCCTGGCCCTTTCCCGGAGCTGCCTCGCCAGCTCTTCGGGTACGTTCTTGATAGACAGATTCACACCCATCCTTTTTCCTCCGTTTTGGATTCATTTTAGATCCAAACGGAATTGGATCAAGGCTGCAGCCAGTTATACGATGCGCTCCAAGTTGACTCTCCCTATGCCCTGAAGGGCATGGGGTTCTTACAGCTCAGGGCCTGCTTCCAGAGAGAAAGACCTCCCCGGCCACACAGGTGTGGGTGATACGTCGCACCTGCAGCGGGGGCTGAAGGGCTCCAGGGTGGTACCAATGTCCATACCCATGCACCCTTTACGACAGAAATCCCTTGACAAATTTTTCAAAATTGGGATACTGAACTTCAGTTGACATACGGTACCCCAATGAAGCTGCGGATCAGGGAAAACAAGACCTTAAGGAAAAGGGTTTATGAGTATCTCAGGGACAGGATCCTCAAAGGGGAGCTTCCGCCTCGGGAGCGCCTCGTGGAGAGCAGGATTGCCAAGGCCCTTGGGGTATCGAGGACCCCGGTGAGGGAGGCCCTACACAACCTTGAGATGGAGGGTCTTCTTGAGGCCCTTCCCAGGATGGGTTACATCGTCAAGCCGATAAGCGAGGAGGAGGTCGAGGAGATTTGTGAGATCCGGAAGCTGATAGAGACCTTGGCTGTCCGTTGGGCCATGCAGAGGAATCGGGAAAGGCTCATTAGGGACCTGCGGAAGAACCTTGAGGCAACGGAGAGGAAGATCGCCAAGGGCAATCCTAAGGTCTTCGTGGGCATGGATGCACAGTTTCACGAGATCATAGCCAGGCACAGCGGTAGCAAGCGCCTCCTGGAGATGGCCCAGATGCTCAGAAGGCACATGCTGAGGTACAGGATCGAAAGCATCTACACGATGGACAATGTCATAAAGGCCATGGGCGGTCACAAGGCCGTCCTTCGGGCCATCGAAGGGGGCGATCCCGAGGAGGTCGAGAAGGCCTTAAGGAGGCATATCGAGCAGTCCAAGGAGGACATCCTCAGGTATGCCTTCGGTCGCCCCATGACCGAGGAGGGCATCACGGGAGGATGAGGTGCTGGAGATAAAGTTTTACGGCCGTGGAGGACAGGGAGCGGTGTTGGCATCCCAGATACTGGCCAGGGCCTTTTTCAAACTGGGCATGTATCCCCAATGCTTTTCCATCTTCGGTGGGGAGAGGAGGGGAGCCCCCGTGGAGAGCTTCCTCAGGGTGGACGAAAAAAGGATAAGGCTTCGCTGCGGCATAAAGAACCCCCATCACCTCATCCTCATGTCTCCTGACCTCATCACCCCTGAGGTGCTTTCTGCGGTGAGGAAAGGGGGGATGATCCTCGTCAACGCAGAGACATTGCCCGAGACGGTGAAGGGGGTAGGCGAATGTGACATCGCGCTAATCGATGCCCAGGGGATTGCGGATAGGGTTGGACTGGGACGGGCCCTCAACACCGCCGTGCTCGGAAGCTATTGCAGGGTCCATGGGGGGATCCCTTTGCATTTTCTGGAAGAAGCCATAAAGGAGATCATACCGAGCAGGATCGATGAGAACATTGAGGCCGCCCGCATAGCCTACCAGGAGGTGTCAATTTACAGGAGGTCCAAGGGGAATGGAGCTTGAGGCCCTGATTCCCGTATCCAGGATCAGTACCGAGGGGTTCAGGACAGGACAATGGAGCCCCCGGAAGGCCTACCACAGCGAGAAGGTCTCACCCTGCAGGGAGGCGTGCCCTGCGGGGAGTGACATACCCGAGTTCATGTGCTTTGCAGCCGAGGGCAGGTTCGACGAAGCCCTAAAGGAGATCCTCCATGAAAACCCCCTGCCCGGAGTCTGCGGCAGGGTGTGCCCCCATCCCTGCCAGGACCACTGCAACAGGTCGAACCTCGAAGGGGCGGTGCAGATCCGGGAGGTGGAAAGGGCGGTGGCCGAATATGGCAGGGGGCTTCCTCAGAGGGGGGAAGGGAAGGTCGGTGGCCGCATCGCGGTGGTGGGTTCGGGACCGGCAGGGCTTTCAGCGGCCTATTTTTTGGGACGGCTGGGGCATAGAGTCACGGTCTTTGAACGCCAGAAGGAACTCGGCGGGGTCCTCCGATACGGCATACCCGAGTACAGGCTTCCCAAGGGAGTCCTGCAGAAGGAGATCGAGCGCCTCAAGGCCCTCGAGATCGACTTTGTGACCTCCACTCCCTTACACAGAGAGACCATCCTCTCCCTCAGGCAGGACTTCGATGCTGTGATCCTTGCCACAGGTGCATGGTCTCCCAGAAGGCTCGGGATAAGGGGCGAGGAACTCCAGGGGGTCTTTTACGGCCTTCCCTGGCTCTCTTCCCCGAGTACTGCCACCACGGATCCCCGAAGGATAGTGGTGATAGGGGGAGGGGATGTGGCAGTCGATGTGGCCAGGGTGTCGAGAAGGCTTTACCCGGAGGCCCGAATCGTTATGGTTGCCCCTGAAAGGGAGGGCGAATTTCCCGCCATCCCCGAAGGGCTCCTTGAGGCAGCAGAGGAGGGGATCGAGATAGAAGGGGGCTGGAGGCCCCTGGAGTTCCTGGGAGAAGGGGGAAGACTTAAGGGGATAAGGTTCAGGAGGTGTGAGGTCCACAGGGATCCTGATGCCGGGACTTACAGGATCACCGACCTCGAGGGGGAAAGGATCGAAGAGGCCCAGATGGTGATCGTGTCCATCGGGCAGGTCCCCGAATGGGAGGTCCTGCCACAGGGGCTGAAACAGGGTCATATCGAGACAACCCCCTGGGGAGAAACGGCCATAAAGGGGCTCTTTCTGGCGGGGGATCTGGTCAACAGGAAGGCCGCCGTGGTCGAGGCCATCTCCTCGGGAAAGAGGACAGCCCTCGGGGTCCACTTGAGGCTCCTAGGTGATGACCCCCAAAAGGTCCTTTCGGAGGTAAAGATCGGTGGTGGAAGGGCCGTGTCTTTCAAAGCCTTCCTCAAGGGTACCTCCAAGAGGCTCGATCGCATAGCGGAATTTTCCGAGGTCTCAAGGTACCTCTTCCCCGAATGCCCCCCAATTCGGCCGGGCAAATTGGACCCAGGGGAAAGGAAGTTCTCCTTTCGGGAGGTGAAGTTCGGTCTCGGCAAGGAGGAGGCCTCCCATGAGGCGGGGCGATGTTTTAACTGCGGAAAGTGCACGGGGTGCGATCTCTGTTTCTTTCTGTGTCCGGATCTGGCCATCCTCAAGGGGGATCCCTATTCGGTCAATCCGGATTATTGCAAAGGGTGCGGGATATGCGTTGAGGCATGTCCGAGGGACGTGGTGGAGATGAGATGAAGGAGCTCATGACAGGAAACGAAGCCATAGCCCATGGGGTGAGACTCAGCCGGGTGCAGCTTGTGGCCGCTTACCCCATCACCCCCCAGACGCCCATTTACGAAAAGCTTTCCCAATGGGAATCCGAGGGGAAACTGGGCGGGGTGATGGTCCGAGTGGAATCCGAACACACCGCTATGGCCACCTGCATTGCCGCCTCCCTCACGGGGGTGAGGGTCTTTACAGCCTCCTCTTCTCAGGGGATAGCCCTGATGCACGAGATGCTTCACTTCGCCTCAGGAAACCGCGTCCCCATCGTCATGGGATGTGTCAACAGGGCGCTGGCCGTCCCCTGGGCCTTCGGCAGTGACCAGACCGATACCCTCGCACAGAGGGACACGGGCTGGATTCAGTTTTACTGCGAGGACAACCAGGAAGCCTTGGACACGGTGATTCAGGCCTTCAGGGTCTCGGAAACTGTCTGTTTCCCCTCCATGGTGATCATCGATGGGTTTTACACCTCCCACTTCATGGAGCCCGTAGAAATACCTCCTCAAGAGGCGGTGGACGAGTTTCTCCCTCCCCTTCCGATGCCCAACCGCTTTGATTTCAGTGTCCCTGCCTTTCTCTCCAATGTGGTGGGACCCCTGGACTATTTCCGCTTCAGGCAGAGGTCCTTCTCGGACATGGCACACTCGATGGAGGTGATAAAGAGGGTGGATGAGGAGTTCGGGAGGACCTTCGGCCGAAGCTACGGAGTCCTGGAAGGTGTCCACCTCGAGGATGCCGAGGCTGTGCTCATTACCTCGGGTGCCATCACCGGGACGGCACGGGTGGCAGTTGAAGAGCTGAGGGGGGAAGGGTTCAGGATGGGGTTGTTGAAGATCAGGCTCTTCAGGCCCTTCCCGGCAAAGGAGGTATGCAGGCTCCTGGAGGGGAAAAGGAAGGTGGGGGTCATAGACCGCAATATCTCTATAGGCCAGGGGGGGATATTCTGCCAAGAACTTAAGGCCGCCCTTTATCCCATGGCCACAAGGCCCCTTGTGCAGAACTACATCGCTGGACTTGGGGGCCTAGATGTTCCCGTCGAGCTGATAAAGGAGGTGGCTAGGGATCTTATGGGGCGTGACAGGGAGGAAGGACCCATATGGATGGCCGAACCCTGAAACAGAGGGAATACGAAGGGCTTCGTCCCGGGCATTACGCCTGTCCGGGTTGCGGAATGGCCATAGCCATGAGGCTGGTGCTTAAGGCCCTTGGTTCCCCAGCGGTGGTCGTATCCATTCCGGGGTGCAACGCCATAATCGGCAACACCTACCCTTACAGCGCCTTCAATGTCCCCGCCTTCCATTCCGCCTTCGAGATAGCAGCCCCAACCGCTGCGGGGATAGCCAGAGGGCTTGAGATCAGGGGCCAGGGGGATATCCCCGTTGTGGCCTTTGCCGGAGACGGGGGGACCTTCGATATAGGCCTTCAATCCCTCTCCGGGGCGGCTGACCGCAACGAAAACATCCTTTATGTTTGCCTCGATAACGAGGCCTACATGAACACCGGAATCCAATCCAGTTCCGCCACCCCACCCTTTGCCTGGACCATGACCACCCCTTCGGGAAGGACGGGCAGGAAGAAGAGGATCATGGAGATAATCCTGGCCCACCGGATCCCCTACGCGGCCACAGCATCCATCGCCTTCCCCGAAGACCTCATGCGGAAGGTCATAAGGGCACGAAACATAAAGGGGATGCGATTCATCTACATCCTCACACCCTGTCCCACCGGATGGAGGACGCCGGAGGATGCAACCCTTAGACTCTCCCTCCTGGCGGTCCACTGCAAGGTGCTGCCCATCTTGGAGATCGTCGAAGGAAGGATCCGTTTGAACATGATGCCCAAAAATATCCCCGTTTCCGAATACCTCAAGGCCCAGGGCAGATACCGGCACCTGAAAGAGGAAGAAATGGAGGCCATACAGCGAGAGGTGGACGAAGACTGGAACAGACTCCTGAAACTGACCGAGGAGAGCCCCAAGGGTCAGAGCCTTTCCTGAAAAACCATGAGGGCATTTTGGCGAGGCTTCGATAAAGTCATCGATTGGATGTTATTCTCATCTGGAGCAATTATAGCATTCATTACCATAGCAGTTTGTTACTCAGTAATTATGAGGTACTTCTTCAAACAGCCTCCTATATGGGTTGTACAAACTTGTGAATATGCTTTGCTTTGGCTTGTTTTTCTTGGAACGACGTGGCTTTTGAGAGAGAAAGGACATGTTGCTGTAGATATTATTTATTCTAGATTCGATGAAAGGAAGAGAGCCTGGATGAATTGTTTTACCTTTATGGGGGCCATGTTAGTTTGTTTAATTGCTAGTATCATTGGCTTTTTTTACACTTTGGAATGCATTCAGAATGATGTTATGGATGTTAGAGCTGTTAGGGTGCCCAAATATATCGTGTTTTTCATTATTCCTGTAGGAATGTCCTTTCTTAGTGTGCAATTTTTCAGGATGTGGTGGAATGAATTTGGAAAATTGAGGAGGAAAGTGTAATTTGGATTGGTGGCTGGTGTTGGTTTTTCTTTTTGGAGGGATGATCGGGTTGCTCCTCACGGGGTTACCCGTTGCTTTTTCCTTCCTGATAGTGAACTTTGTGGCTGCCTATTTCTTCCTGGGTGGATTGCCGGGGCTTATTGGGGCCACAACGGGGATATTCAGTTCCATTACTACTTTCACGTTGCTTCCCGTTCCCTTTTTCATCCTGATGGGGGAGATAATCTTCCATTCCGGGCTTGGGCTTCAGGCGATAGATGTGGTTGACAGGTGGCTTGGGCGCATCCCAGGTCGGCTGAGCATCATGGCCGTGATCACGGGAGTGGTGTTTGCCGCCCTGAGCGGTTCAACCATCGCCAATACAGCCCTTTTGGGAACGCTCCTTCTGCCCGAGATGCGAAAAAGGGGATACAGCAAGAGCTTGAGCTTGGGGCCGATCATGGGGGTCGGTGGTGTGGCGATGCTCATCCCCCCAAGCGCCCTGGCCGTGGTCCTGGCCAGTTTGGGGAAGATGGACGTGGGAAGGCTCCTCATTGCGGGCATCCTGCCGGGGGTCCTGATGGGTTCCATCTACCTCAGTTATATCCTCCTGGCCTGCCTCATCAAGCCATCCCTCGCCCCAGCCTATGAGGTCCCAAGGATATCCTGGGGGGAACGCATAAGGGTTACGGTCAAATACTTCCTGCCCCTTGGATTCATAGTCTTTATGGTCATCGGGGTCATATTCTTGGGCATCGCAACCCCCACCGAGGCAGCGGCTACAGGTAGCCTCGGTGCCTTCATACTGGCCTGGATCTACCGGAAGCTGTCAAAGGAAGTACTCAAAAAGTCCCTTCTGGAGACGGTGAAACTATCGGTGATGATCTTCATGATCATCATAGCTTCGGATACCTATAGCCAAATACTGGCTTTCACCGGCGCTGCTCCCGGTCTTGTTAACTTCGTGATCAGCCAGAATGTGTCACCTCTCCTGATAATAATCGCCATAATGATCGTCTTAATATTTCTTGGATGTTTTATGGAGTCAATCTCGATTATGATGATTACAATTCCCATCTTCATTCCCATTATAACTTCGTTGGGATTTGATCCCATATGGTTTGGAGTGCTGATGCTCGTAAATCTTGAGCTGGGATTCATTACTCCTCCTTTCGGAATGCTTTTATTTGTTGCAAAGGGAATAAGTCCTCCAGATGTAAATATGTCAGATATATGGAAAGCTGCTTTGCCTTTTGTGTTCGCCGATTTGGTGGGGATATCCATATTGATAGCTTTTCCGCAAATTGCCCTTATTTTGCCCAATATGATGGGAATAAAATAATTTCAAGGAGGGTGTTATGAAGTGGATCAGGGTTTTGGTGGTCATGTTGGTTGTCGGGTTGTTTTGGGGATCTTCTGTTTTTGCGAAAAAGTATGTGTTGAAAGCCGTGACGGCGTGGCCGAAACCGGTTACCGATAATCAGGCGTTTTTCATATTTGCTGATATCGTGAAGAAGAAGGTGGCTGAGAAGTATCCGGGTCAACTGGAGATAAGGTATCTTGGAGGGCCCGAGGTCATAAAGCATACTGAACAGGTGCATGGTCTTCAGACTGGTTTGGTCGATATGTGCTTTACCACGAATGCCTATTATGTCTCCCTGCTTCCCGAGGTTGATGCGCTGAAGCTGTCCGACTTCATGCCCTGGGAGGAGAGGGAAAGGGGTGCCTGGGAGTTTCTCAATTGGCTCCATGAGAGCAGGATCGGGGTCCATTATCTGGCCAGGCTCGGCCTGGGGATAAAGTTCAACCTTTATCTGCTCAAGCCCATAAAGAAAGCAGACCTCACCGGCCTCAATGTCCGTGTTTCCCCCATGTACCTTCAGATTATCAAGGCACTGGGTGGAAATCCCGTGGTGATCCCTCCAACAGAGGTTTATACGGCCCTTCAGAGGGGGGTGGTTGACGGTTATTGCTGGCCTTCCATAGGCATAATGGACTGGGGGTGGCACAGGCTGACCAAGTATGTGGTTGAGCCCGGTTTCTATCAGGTTCCCAATCCCCTCCTTGTGGGTCTCAAGGCCTGGAAGAGGTTGCCCGAGCACCTGAGGGCCCTGCTAACTGAGGCCGCCGTTGAGGCCGAGCGGGAGGCCGTAAAGTATTTTCAGGAACTTGCGAAGGAGGAGCGCCCCAAACTCATCGGGGCTGGTATCAAGGTCATCGAGTTGCCCCCAGCCGAAAGGGACAGGTTCCTCAGGGTTGGCTATGAGGCTGCCTGGAAGGAGATCATGCAGAGGTGTTCCGAGACCGGGCCTCGGCTGAGGAAACTCCTGAGCAAGTGACCCGATCTTACTTGACATGGGTCCTCGGGGAAATTAAAATCCACCAAGAAGTGGGGCTGTAGCTCAGATGGGAGAGCGCGTGAATGGCATTCACGAGGTCACGGGTTCGAATCCCGTCAGCTCCACCAGGTGTCAGGTTATGGGCGGGCATAGCTCAGGTGGCAGAGCACAAGCTTCCCAAGCTTGGGGTCGCGGGTTCGAGTCCCGTTGCCCGCTCCAAGGGCTTTGGCAGGCACGTAGCTCAGGGGGAGAGCGCTACCTTGACGCGGTAGAGGTCGGCGGTTCAAAGCCGCCCGTGCCTACCATAGGACTTGACTCCTGAGGATTCCCTAAAGTAAAAAGGGGAGGCATTGCCGGCAAAGGGGTGCCTCCCCTTTAATTATCGGTGGGAAGGGAATGGGTAAAGAGGAACTTGAGGTACTTCGGCACAGCACCGCCCATGTGATGGCCCAGGCTGTGAAGGAGCTCTATCCCCGGGTGAAGCTCGCCATAGGGCCTCCCACCGAGGACGGTTTCTATTATGACTTCGATTTCGATGGGTATTTCAGCGAGGAGGATCTCCCCAGGATTGAGGAGAAGATGAGGGAGATCGTCGCCCGGGATATCCCCTTTGTGAGGCAGGAGGTCAGTAAAGAGGAGGCGAGGAAGATCTTCCAGGAGAGGGGTGAGATTTATAAACTGGAGATCCTGGACGATATCCCTGATGAAAAGGTGACGCTTTACTGGCAAGGGGACTTCGTGGACCTCTGTAGGGGGCCCCATCTTGAGTCTACGGGCAAGGTAAAGGCCTTCAAACTCCTGAGCGTGTCCGGAGCCTACTGGCGCGGTGATGAGCGCAACAAGATGCTGCAGCGGATATACGGAACTGCCTTCTTCACCGAGGAGGAGCTCAAACGATACCTTGAGAGACTCCAGGAGGCCAAAAGGAGGGACCATCGCCGCCTGGGGAAGGAGCTTGAGCTGTTTTCAACCCACGAGGAGGTGGGGGCTGGCCTCATCATCTGGCACCATAAAGGGGTGATCCTCAGGTGGATCCTTGAGGAGTTTGAGAGGCGCGAGCACCTGAAACGGGGATATCAGTTCGTGATAGGACCCCAGATCCTCAAGGCCGAGCTATGGAAGCAATCGGGACATTACGACTTTTACCGCGAGCACATGTACTTCACCGAGGTGGAGGGGCAGCAGTATGCCTTAAAGCCCATGAACTGCCTCGCTCACATCCTGGTCTACAAATCCCGCCACAGGAGCTACCGGGAGTTGCCCCTCAGGCTTTTCGAGCTGGGGAGGGTTCACAGGCATGAACGCTCGGGGGTCCTGCACGGGTTGCTAAGGGTGAGGGAATTCACCCAGGATGATGCCCATATCTTCTGCCGCCCAGATCAGCTCGAGGAGGAGATCAGGGGCGTTTTGCACTTCGTTCAAGAAGCGATGGAACTTTTCGGGTTCTCCTATGAGGCGGAACTGAGCACCAAGCCCGAGAAGGCGATAGGCAGTGAGGAGTCCTGGCAGAAGGCCATCGATGCCCTGAGGAGGGTCCTTGAGGACGAGGGCATTCCTTACAGGGTAAACGAAGGGGAGGGGGCCTTCTACGGTCCCAAGATCGATATAAAGCTTGAGGATGCCCTTGGGAGGAAGTGGCAGTGTGCCACTATCCAGTGCGATTTCTCCCTGCCGGAGCGGTTCGACCTCACCTACATAGCCCCTGATGGCTCCAGACAAAGGCCCGTTATGGTACACCGGGTGATCCTGGGGGCCCTGGAGAGGTTCATAGGGATCCTGATAGAGCATTACGGCGGGGCCTTCCCCCTTTGGCTGGCCCCCGAACAGGTGAGGGTGATGAGCATAACCGACAGGCACATCCCCTATGGGGAGGAGGTCCTGGGGAGGATTGAGGCCCGCGGAATAAGGGTTAAGGGGGACTTCCGCAACGAGAAACTTGGATATAAGATACGACAAGCTCAGTTGGAGAAGGTTCCCTATATGGTGATTGTGGGCGATAGGGAGATGAGGGAGGGAACGGTGGCTGTAAGGAGCAGGGAAAAGGGGGATCTGGGGAGCATGCCCCTCGATTCCTTCATAGAGGAAATATGGCCACAATGTCAGATACCATCCTTAGAGGGGGGTGATAGGACATAGAGAAACGATACAGGGTCAACTGGCAAATAAGGGCCAAGGATGTCAGGGTCATAGATCCGGATGGTAAGCAAATAGGGATAATGCCGTTGAGGGAAGCCTTAAGGAAGGCCGAGGAATACGGGTTGGATCTTGTGGAGGTTGCGCCCAATGCCGATCCTCCGGTATGTCGAATCATGGATTACGGAAAGTTCAAGTACATTCAGAGCAAAAAGGCCCAGGAGGCGAAGAGAAAGCAGCATGCCGCTACCCAGATAAAGGAGATCAAGCTCAGGCCTTCCACCGATGAGCACGACCTCCAGATAAAACTCAGGAAGATAAAGGAGTTTCTGGGAGATGGTCACAAGACCAAGGTGAGGATAATATTTCGCGGCAGGGAGCTGGCCCATAAGGAGGTAGGTGAGGGGTTGATGCAGCGGATCCTGCAGGAGGTAAGTGGGATAGGGAAACCCGATTATCAGCCGAAATTTGAGGGCAGGCAGATTGTGGTGATGTTGAGTCCCCTGTCCTCCAAAGGTTGAGGAGGCGAAGGCCATGCCCAAGATCAAGACCAATCGTTCGGCTGCCAAGAGGTTCAAGGTGACTGCTACGGGGAAGATCAAGAGGTACAAAGCGTGTGCCAGTCACCTGATGAGGAAGAAGAACGCCAAGAGGAAGAGGCGCCTGAGCAGGCCTGCCCTTGTAGACAGTGCCAATCTTAAGGCCGTAAAGAGGCTCATTCCCAATGCGTTCTGAAGGAGGATCCCATGAGGGTTAAGGGAGGTCCACGGAGGGCTAAGCGGAGGAAGAAGATACTGAAGCTCGCCAAGGGTTACTGGGGCAAAAGGGGTCGTGCCTTCCGCATTGCGAGGCTGACCGTTCAGAAGGCCCTGCAGTATGCCTACCGTGACAGAAAGGTCAGAAAAAGGGAGTTCAGACGCCTTTGGATCACTAGGATAAATGCCGCTGCGAGGGCCCATGGGATGAGTTACAGCCGCTTCATGGAAGGGCTGAGGAAGGCCAACGTGGCCATCAACCGCAAGGTCCTTGCCGATATGGCCGTAAGGGATCAGGAAGGTTTCGCCAGGCTCGTGGAGATAGCCAAGGCCCATGTCTCCTCTTGAATTCGAGAGACAGCTGAGGGAGATAGAGCAGGAAGCCCTGAGGA
>Ga0180301_10003775_pt1 | contig 11780 bp, 6 predicted proteins | sample GuaBasSediGuay16_FD_121797 | JGI IMG/M metagenome (GOLD analysis project Ga0180301, IMG submission 121797) | Subseafloor sediment microbial communities from Guaymas Basin, Gulf of California, Mexico - Guay16, Core 4569-2, 12-15 cm | ecosystem: Environmental > Aquatic > Marine > Hydrothermal...
ATGCTTTATATGCATCAAAAATAGTTCTCACAAATCTTATCATTCTTCTGCCATCCTGATCGGCATAACCAACATTATCATTTCCTCATTGTCCACATTTTCCAGCGGCTTTAAGAGGGCTGGAGAGGTCTGCGTTTTGAACTCAAAGGTGAACTTCTCAGAATCTACATTTCTAATTAGCTCTTTTAAAAACTCTGAATTAAAGCTAATACTAAAAACATCACCTAAAAACCTTCCGTCAAATTCTTCTTCACCTGAATTTCTATTTTCCTCATCAAAAGCCTTCATCTTCAACATACCCTCTGGTTCAAGATTTAAAACAATTTGGTGCGTTGCCTTGCTGGAACAAATAGAAACTCTCTTCAGAACGGATAGAAAAGTTTCAACTTCCGCTTCCAGAACTTTATCATTTTCCTGAGGTATTACACTTTCGTAGTCAGGAAATCTTTCATTAATCAACATGGAATAAACCACCATGGAATCCATCGTTAAAACAATGTGCTCACTGCCTATACCTACCCTTACTTTTGATCCTTCTCGCAGGTAAGTTTGAACAACATTTAAAAATTTAGTTGGAACTATTACTTCTCCGTTAAAGTCTCCCGGATCTATATCATATCTCTTCAGACATACAAGCTTATGACCATCAGTGGAAACAGCTCTCATTTCTCCATTTTTAAATTGGAAAAGAACCCCCATGAGAGCAGGTTTAATTTCATCTCGCGCTACAGCAAAAATTGTTTTCTTTATTATCCGGGATAACAACCCTCCATCAATTTCAAACTCATAAAGAATATTTACATTTGGTACTGCAGGAAATTCTTCACCAGGTCTTCCCATTATTTCATATTTACCTCTATTAGTGAGTACCGTTACGACTCCCTCGTAATCTGCTTTCAGGCTTATAATTCCTGACTCCAGTTCACCAATAAGTTCCGCAAAAAGCCTGGCGGGAATAGCTATATTCCCATCTTCCATGCCACTTACATCCATACTTAGATTCATAACAATGTCTACATCTGCACCTTTCAAACAGAGCTTGTTACCTTCAAGAGAGAGATACACACAACTAAGAATTGGAGTTGTAGTACGTGTGGGAGTTACTTTTAATATTTTAAGAAGATGTTCATGCAAAGAGTTTTTATCAACTTTGAAATACATATCCTACTCCTTTAAATACTCAAGCGAATTTTATTCAAATATATACTTTATATCAAGTTATAAATTTGTAGTTCTATTTAAATGAACTGTTGATTTGTTGAAAGAGTAGTTTTTCTGTGGTTTTTAGCTTCTTATAACGTTTTTGTTTGTTGATAAGATGTTGATAAATGGTTAAGCGTTGAATAAATGGAGAAAAAAATTTTTTATTCATAGCAGAAGGTTCTTTACTAACATCTTATTAACACATTACTTGCTCAATTACGGGTTTTCTTTTATCTCTATGTAAAAGTTTTTTTTCAACTTTTCTATCCATTCGTTGTAGAGCTCATTTCTCTTGAGCTGGATAGCAAATTGTTCCAGCGTTGACCATTTATCATCGTAAATGGCATTGAGTTTTATTATATGGAAACCCATTTCTGTTCTGAAGGGTTGACTTATTTCACCTGGCTTGAGAGTGTCTATGACGCTTATGAATTCCTTTTGTTTTATTTGATTCTTTGGCATTCTTTCTATTCTTCCGTAGTTTGTTTTTGCATCCGGATCGTCGCTGTATTTATAAGCTGCAGAGTCAAAAGGAATTTCTCCACGGAGAATTGCATTTCTTATTTTTTTTATTTTTTTGAGAGCTTCCTCAACGTTTTTATCTGATATTTTCGGTCTTATTAGGATATGCTTGACCCTTATTTTTTCTCCTTTTCTATCCACAAATTTGATGAGGTGGAAACCAAGGTCTGTTTTGATCACGTCACTGATTTCCCCTGGAGAGAGGGAAAAGGCTACTTCTTCGAAGCTTTTTATGAAATCGCCCCTCTTTATGTATCCGAGGTCTCCCCCATATGGTGCTGTGCCGGGATCTTCTGAGAATTTTTTCGCCAGTTCCTCAAAAGACTCTCCCTGTTGTATGAGAGTTTTTATGGAATCTACAAGGTTTAAAGCCTTTTTTATTTCACTTTCACCAGGTTTTATCTCTATTAGAATGTGGCTGAAATCCACAACAGGGGGGATTTCAGGAAGGCTGTCCTTGTAAGTTTCATAAAACTTTTCCACTTCCTGTCTGGTTACCTTGATGTCGTTAAACTTCTGCCCCTTTAGTTTTTCAACCAGGAGCATATTTCGTATGATAGGTCTATAGTCTCTTTTTATCTTGGACAGAGGAGTGCCCAGAAACTCTTCTGCCTTTTCTTGTGAGCCTGCTTGCTGAATGATGTAATCTATTCTTTGATTTAAAACATCCTCTACCTCTCTATCACTTACCTCAATACTTTCTATTTTTGCCTGTTCTACAAGAATTTTGTCTTCTATAAGGGCCTTGAGAGCCATATTCCGAAGGGTGTTGTACTTTTCTTTATCCAGGGTGGGGTTTATTCCGAGCTGAGAAGCATTGAGCCTGGCGAGCTGGTCAACCTCACTGAGTAGAATTATGTTGTCTCCAACTATGGCTGCTATTCCATCTATGAGTTCCTGACCCAAAAGAACTCCAGACAGCAGTAGAAAAATAAGAAGTCTTCTTTTTAGCATAATGTGTCTCCGTTTACTTTACGACCTCTGTTTTTATTTCATATTTGTACTTTGAGAGAAGACTGTCTACTAGGGTTTCGTAAGCTTTCTGAATTTTGAGCTGTGTTAGTCGATGAATTATCTCGTCTCTTACCTCATCAAGAGGCTTTATAGTCCCCTTTCTTTTTATTTCCAGAATTTTTATCACGTGGTATCCGTAGTCTGTGGCTATAGGTCCCAGTACTTTTCTTACCGGGGTTTCAAAAATGGTCTTGTCGAGCTCTGCAATGGGCTGTCCTTTTGTTATGACCTTTGTTTCGAACCTATATTTTCTATGGAGTTTTTCCAGCTCATTGATGTTGTTCGATAGAAAAACAGTTTTGATTCTCTTTGCTTCTTCAAAACTTTTTACAACGATGTGTACCACTTTTGCCTCATCGCGGTGTCTGGTAAAGAGCTTTCGGTGGCTCAGGTAGTAATTTCTTATTTCCTCATCGCTTGTTTTCACTCTTGAATTGACAAAAAACTTTATAAACTCGTCGATCACAAGCTGCTTCTTGTAATCCTGTACCTTCTTTTCAATAGTTTTGTCTTTATCGAAATGGTACTTTACTGCTTCTTTGTATAGCACTTCATCCACTATCCAATTTGAAACGTAATTCTTGAGATTTTGCGGTGTACTGATGTCGAATTCTGGCATGTCTTTTGACGTAAGAAAAGAGTTTCCCACTCTTGCAATATAGTCTTCTGGAAGTTTTTCTTTTGAACAGCTGAGAAACAAGACGAGCATTAAGGTGCTTGTAATCATACGGGTTTTAAACATTTAGTTTCTCCCAGTGTATTTTGAGTTTGAATTTTTCTGAGAGAGAGTTGAATATGTTTTCTTCGAGCTTTTTCCTTGTTTGTTCGAGATAATCGGCTTTGACCTTACTTTTTACCTCCTGGAACGGATAAGGTGAAGCCTCTTTCTTCTGGTAGACTTTAAGAATAGCAAAAGATTTACCATAGGGAATAAGTTTGCTATAGACCTTCCCTGGGGGAGTCTGCATAGCTATCTTACCAAGATTAAGGTACTGTTTATCCGAAATATAACCGAGGTAGCCTTTCTGACTTTTGAAAATTTCGGTGTATTTTTCTGCAAGCTTTTCGAAATTCTCTCCAGCAAGGGCTTTCTTAAGTATTTCTTTTGCGAGGGGTTCGGAAGAAACTATTATAACACGGACTTCCGCCTTGGGTGGTTCCATGTACAAAGAATCTTTATACTTTTGGTAGAAAAGAAAGAGGGAAGAGTCATCTGGGGAAACGCTATTTACGATTTCATTGGTTCTGTACTCCTTTATCAGTATTGTTCTGAAGAATTTTTCATACCGGGAAGAAAACTCTTTCGTTGTGTCGAGCTTCATCCTTAAGGCTTTCTGGTATATTAAGTCATTGACAACATCTTCTTCGAGAAAGGTTGTTAATGATAAAGGGGAAAAAAGAGAGCTTAGGAATCTTTTCGGGCTGTGCTCGTATTTTAGGATGAGGTCTTTTTTAGTATATTTTCCACCTTTCCAGGTGATTAGAACCTCATTTAGAGGAAACAGTTTCAGGATTTTTATGCCGTCTACTTTTTCCCCTTCTTTTCGCAGGCTTTTCACTTTTCTTCCGTAGTAGTCTGTCAGCCTGGCTATTGCGAATTTTTTTGGGGTGATATCATAATCGAATTTTATTAGATTTACCATTTCACGGTATTTTTTTCTAATTTTCCTGAGATTGGTCTTTACAAAAGTGTCTTTCAGAAAATTACGGTATTTTTCAAAAGGGGGAAGTTCTCGTTCTGTTACTGAATCAACTTTGAGGATATGATATCCCATACCGGAAATTACAGGTTCGGATATATCGCCTGGCTTTAGAGAATATACAGTTTCTCGAATAGCAGGTAACATTGTATTCCACGTGAGGTTTCCCAAGAGCCCCCCTTTGTCTGCTGTTTTTTTGTCACACGAGTATTTTCTGGCTAATTTCTCAAAAGAGGCGCCTTTTTTTAGTTCCTGGTAGATCCTTTCCGCTTCCTGGTATGCAAGTTCTTTTGAGTACCCCATCTTTGTTCTGAATGATATAAGAATATGACGAAGAGTGATCACCTTCTTGAATTTTTCGTAGAGATCCCTAAGAGTGTCTTCGGTTACAAAGGAGTCAAGGACAGTTTTTTCGAAGTAGATGTTAATAAGAGAGGTTTTTTTAAAATCATTCAGCTTTTTTGCAATTTTACTTTGTTTATTATAGCCTTTGTCTATAGCATCTTTAAGAAATAGTTCTTCTTTGCAAAATTCAAGAATTTTCTTTTTGCGGGAATTCTCGCTAAGGTTTATGAAGGAGTCTCGAGGTATGTGTTTGTAGAGATCTTTTGTGGTGTAGTATTTAAAGTTTGTTGTGATAATAGCGTCTTCAGGATACTTTGTGCACGAAATAGCAAGCAGAGAAATAACGATAGCTATTGGAAACCAGCGGTTTGTCTTCATTTTGCACTCCATTCTTGAGTTCAAGCAACTCTTTTTAAGTTAAGATTATAAAGGAGTTTTAACAAGAATTCATTGAGTTCTTTTATGTTATGTTTTCTTATGAAGAGTATTACTGAGTAGCGATCTTCCGGGGTGAATTTGAATCCTATTTTGGTTTCTGAATGTAGCTTTTTCAGGATTTCCAGAGGGTGGTTGTTTAAAAGGGGAGACCTCCTGTCAAATTTTACTAAGACGCTATTTTCTCGAAAAGAGACTTTTTCGAACATCAACTTCTGGCACAAGAGTCTGGTGGTAAATAGGTTTAGCAGGTTTATAACTTCTGAGGGAGGGGGTCCGAACTTATCTCTTATGTCCTCGAAGATGAACTTTATTTCTTCCGGTTCGGTCGCAGCTGAAATCTTTTTGTAGTAGAAGATCCGGATAGAATCATTTGAAATATAAGAGGAAGGTATCAGGCATGGTAGTGGGAAAGAGATATCTACTTCGAACTCTGATTCTAAAGGAGCTTTTTCCTTTTGTTTGCTGGAGTTGGTTCTGTATGTTTCCAGGGCTTCTTTTAGAATCCTAATGTACATGTCGTAGCCGATGGCGTTTATATGTCCGCTTTGTTCCAGTCCAAAGACGTTACCTGCGCCCCTAACTTCGATATCTTTCAGAGCGATCTGGTATCCTGAGCCAAGAGCTGTAAATTTTTTTATAGCAATCAGTCTTTTGAGTGCAGTTTCTGACAGCTGTGAGGGTTTGTTCACGATCAGGTAGGCAAAGGCTTTTCTTGTGCCCCTTCCGACTCTCCCTCGTAGCTGATAGAGCTGGGAAAGACCGAAGTTGTGGGCATTGTTAATAAAGATAGTGTTAACGTTTGGCAGATCTATTCCAGATTCGATGATAGGTGTTGTAACAAGTAGATCTACTTTTCGGTTGATAAATTTGTGCATCGTATCTTCGATTTTTCGGGGTGGCATTTGTCCATGAACAAAATTGATTTCCAGGTCAGGAAAAATCTTTTTTAGCTTTTCCGTTAGGGAAATGATAGAGTTTACTCTGTCGTGTACAAAATAAATCTGCCCTCCTCTGGAAATTTCTCTATATACACCATCTTTGATCTTCTCAATATCGAAATTGATGATTTCTGTGTGGATGGGGTGTCTGAATTTCGGGGGCGTGTTTATAAGGGAGATGTCTCTTGCTCCTATTAGGGAGAGGTAGAGAGTTCGTGGTATTGGCGTGGCCGAAAGGGACAGGACGTCAATGTTCAGCCTTAGCTTTTTAAAATGCTCCTTTTGTTTTACGCCAAAGCGTTGCTCTTCATCTATTATGAGCAAACCGAGATTTTTGAAGCAAATATCTTTTGATAGGATCCGGTGTGTTCCAATGAGGATATCTATTATTCCGCTTTTTACCTTTTCGATTATTTTTCTTTGCCTGTCCTTCGGGATAAATCTTGAAAGGACCTCTATATTTATGGGATAGTTTTTCAGTCTTTCTTTAAAAGTTCGGTAGTGCTGTTCTGCAAGGATTGTGGTTGGTACCAGGAAAGCGACCTGTTTTGAGTCACATACTGCTTTAAAGGCAGCTCTAAGGGCAACCTCTGTTTTGCCGAAGCCGACATCTCCACACAGTAGCCTGTCCATTGGGTAGGGCTTTTCCATATCTTCCTTTATTTGCTCGATGGCTTTGATCTGGTCGGGGGTTTCTTCGAAAGCGAATTCCGATTCCATCTCCAGCTGGAGTTCCGTATCCGGTGAGAAAGAATGCCCTTTTGAGTTAAGTCTCTTAGCATAAATTTCCACAAGTTCCCCTACAATCTTTTCCGCTGTTTTTCTCGTAGCACTTTTCAATCGTTCCCATTCACCTGAGCCGAGTTTGTTGAGAAGAGGAGGAGTTTTCCCTGTGCCATAGTACTTATTGAGCTGGTTAAAATTTTCCACCGGTACGTAGAGTTTGTCTCCTCCACGATATTCTAGAACCAGACATTCCCTTTCGGCGCCGAAGGCGTAGATTTTCTGAAGTCCCTGGAATTTGCCGATACCGTAAGCTGAGTGGACGAGATAATCGCCTGGGGTCAGATTTTCGAGGTTTATCTGTTCAATGTAGCTTTCCTTTACGGTTTTGGGAAGTTGCCTGTAGGTGCTTATCTTTTTTCCTGAGAAGTAGCTTGTGGAAAAGATGTATACTCCCTGTTCAGGGATAAAGAAGCTTTCGTGTAGAGGATTAGAGATGATTTGGGCTGTATTGATGTGCCGGGTTTTCAGTATTTGCTGGATATGCTTGCTCTGTGTTGGAGTGTCTGAGAATATAAGAATTGTAGGGTTCCGGTCTTTTTTTTCTATTTCCAGAATTTCCTTTATAAAACTGGAGAATCGATTTTTCCCATTTGGTATAAAAAATGGGAGGGTGTATTCGGGATCTTGGAGATCGTTTACAGCAATTGTTTTTACTTTATCAGGAAGGAGGCTCTGAATTTTCTCGTAGTTATCTCGGTATCTGTCGTGGTGGAGGAAAATAATGATTGACTTTGTTGGTATGATCCGGGGCAGGGGGCATTTTTCCTTTGCTTTCAGACTAATGATCTCTGGATATATAACGATGTTTTTAAGTTTTTTCAGGGAGCGCTGGGTTTCTGTATCGAAGTATCTGATAGATGTGATAGTATCTCCAAAGAACTCGATTCTGATCGGGAAATCGTGGTAGGGAGGGAAAAAGTCCAGAATATAGCCTCTTCTCGAAAAGGAAAAAACATCTTCTGTGAAGTCTGACATTTCGTAACCATTTTCTACCAGGAAGCGTATTATTTTATCCTGGGAGATTGTTTGATTGATTGTGAGAGATAAAGCTACGGGAAGGATACTTTCCGGTTTAGGAATTTCCTGCAGAAGGTTTTCCGTCCGGGCAAGAAGGATCGCCTTCTGCTTTGTTAGCAGATTTACTATTGATTTTGAAAAGTTGATTGTGGCTTGGCTATCTTTTAAGAAAGCTTCTTGATCCGGGGGACAGGGTAGTAGAGATACCTGGTCTTTTTTGATAGAGAAAGTCAGTAGGTCTCTGGAAATGTTATCCAGCTCCTCTTCTTCGGGAGAAGTAATGATGATTTTGTTTTTAAGAGATCTGGACAGGGTCGCGATGAAAAAGCTTAGGGCTGATGAGTTGGTAGTGTTTAGGGAGACTTTTCTGTTTGTACGGAGCTTTTCGAGTATGGCCAGAAAAGAAGAGTGCTGGGAAAATTTATCTAGGATGGATTTTGTTGGAGAGTTTTTCATGTTTCACGTGAAACACTGGAGAAATTTTTCTTTTTAAAGAGAATCATAAGAGCAGTGATGTCGGATGGGAGAATTCCTGGAATTCTCGAAGCCTGTCCCAGCGTTTCCGGGCGAATTCTGTTTAATTTTTCTCTCGCCTCTTTGCTTATAGTGTCTATTTTATCGTAGTCAATATTTTTTGGGAGCTTGAAGTTTTCACTTTCTTTCATGCTTTCTACCAAAGCGGAGCTTCTTTTAATGTACCCTTCGTATTTGACTTCGGTTTCAATATGGAAATCGAGGCGGGGGTATTTATAAATTCTGGTTAGAAGTGAATCCGGGATGAAGACTTTTATGTCTTTGAAAGAGATCTCAGGTCTTCTGAGTAGTTTGTGGAGTGAGGCCCCAGACGAATATCTTTTTGAGGACAGATTTTTTCTTTTTGCCATGATAGCGAACTCTTCTGGAGAGAGGAATCTTTTTTTCAGAAAGTTGATGGTTTCGGTAGCTATCTCTTTTTTTTCACGGGCGGCAGTTGCGAATTTTTCAGGTAGTAAGCCTATTCTGGACGCTTTTTCTGAAAGTCGCAAGTCAGCTGTATCCGATCTCAGGAGCAAACGGTGTTCAGCGCTCGAGGTAAACATTCTGTAAGGTTCTGTGGGGCTCTTGACTATCAAGTCATCTATGAGCACCCCAATGTATGCTTCTGATCTACCAAGGATGAAAGGAGGCTGTTTCCTGAGGCTTAAAGAAGCATTTATTCCTGCAATGAGTCCTTGAGCGGCTGCTTCTTCGTAGCCGGAGGTTCCATTTATCTGGCCCGCGAAGTACAAACCCTTTATTATTTTTGATTCCAGGGTTCTGTATAGTTGATAGGCAGGAAAGAAATCGTACTCTATAGCGTAGCCTGGCCTTATTATTTCTGCCTTTTCCAGACCAGGGATTGTATGCAATGCTCTCAGCTGTACATCGAACGGTAGGCTGGTGCTGAACCCGTTCACGTAGATTTCATGGGAGCCCTCCCATTCCGGTTCTAGAAATATTTGGTGAGAGTCCTTATCTTGAAAGCGGACAATTTTGTCTTCGATACTTGGGCAATATCTGGGTCCTATAGATTTTATAATTCCCGTATATAAAGGAGATCTATCGAGAGAGTTAAAAAGAATTTCGTGGGTTTTTGGGTTGGTATATGTGATGAAGCATGGTATATTTTTAGGGTTGAAGTCTTTCGTCTGAAAAGAGAAAGGAATGGGGTTCTCATCGCCATATTGAGGAGTTGTTTTGCTAAAATCTATGGAGTCTCTATGGATTCTTGGAGGAGTTCCTGTTTTTAATCTTCCGGCTTTTATCCCGAGCCTTACAAAAGCTTCTGTGAGTCCCTTTGCCGCCCTTTCTCCAAGCCTTCCTCCCTCAAAGTGGGTAAGCCCGATATGAATTAGCCCGTTGAGAAACGTCCCTGATGTTACAATGAGTTTTTTACAGAGAATCTCTCCGTGTTTTTCTGTTATGACGCCCCTGATTTCCCTGTTTTCGACAATCACGTCGGTGGCAACATCTTCGATGAGATCCAGATTCGGTTGCTCCAGTAAAATCTTTATCATTTCGAGAGAGTACTTTATTTTGTCTGCCTGAGCTCTCAGCGACCATACAGCTCTGCCTTTTGATTTATTTAGGACTCTGAACTGAAGCCCTGTTTTGTCTATAACTTTTGCCATCTCCCCACCGAGAGCGTCAATCTCCGTAACGAGATGTCCTTTAGCGAGTCCTCCTATGGCCGGGTTGCAGGACATTCTCCCTATGGCGCTAAGCTCTATGGTAATCATGAGGGTTTTGAATCCAAGTCTTGCACAGGCCAGGCTTGCCTCTATTCCTGCGTGACCTCCTCCTATAACGATTATGTCGTAGTCTATCACATGCTGTTTCACGTGAAACTTTACCCCTGTTACTTTCCGATGCAAAATCTACTAAAGATGCTATCTAAAATATCATCGTTGGTTGTTTTACCCAGGATTCTGTCGAAATGTTCCAGTGCAATTCTGAGGTCCGTGACGATAATCTCAGGGGGCATATCCCTTTTAGTGGAATTGATAGCGTTCTGGATGGCTCGTCGGGCATCGTTCAGTTCTTTATAATGCCGTTGGTTTATGAGAATAAAGTCTCCAGTTCCCTGATATTTATTCTTTATCTTTTCTATCATCAATTCTGCGAGCTGATGTATTCCAATCCCATACTTGCTGGATATACCAATGGCCTGTTGGTCCTTGAACGTCTGGAGTATAGCTTCTGTTTTTCTCTCTGGAACTTTGTCAATTTTGTTGAGAACTATTATTGTGGAGGAAGCTTTTATTTCCCTGATGTTTTTTGCATGTTCGATATCGTGAGGGTTTGAAGCATCGATTACATACAGAATTATTTCAGAAGAATTCATCAGCCTCCGGGTTTTTTCTATGCCGGCTTTTTCGATTTCGTCCTCTGTGTCCCTTAAGCCTGCTGTATCTACGAGTAGGAAAAGATACCCGTTAATGGAAACAGCTTCCTGGATATAGTCTCTGGTTGTCCCGGGAATGGGAGAGGTTATGGCTCGTTCTTCTTTTAAAAAAGCGTTTAGAAGTGTTGACTTTCCACTGTTTGGGGGTCCCACAATTGCTACCTTTATCCCTTGCTGAATCAGCTTACCGAAGTTGTAATTCTTCACAAGCGAGTTCAGGGTGGCTTTAAGCTCCTTTAGCCTTTTTAACAATTCACTTCTGGGTATATTTTCAACATCTTCTTCCTGGAAGTCGAGCTCCAGTTCCAGCAGAGCTATAAGGTCTATTAGCTGTTGCCGGAGGAAGCTTATCTTTTTCCCCAGTTTTCCTTCGAGCAAGGAGAGAGATGCTTTGTGAGAGGTTCGGGTCAGGGAGCTAATCAGATCCGCCACAGCTTCTGCCTGGGTTAATTCCATTTTCCCGTTTAGGAAAGCTCTCTTTGTAAACTCACCCGGTTCTGCTGCTCTTGCGCCGTTGTGTAGAGAGAGCCTAACAATCTGCTCCACGATATAGGGGCTTCCGTGACAGTTTAACTCTACCATGTCTTCGCCGGTATACGATTCTGGTGCTTTGTAGTAAATTAAAATTACTTCATCTACCAGTTCTTTTCCATCGAATACTCTCCCTAAGGTGGCGTGTCTGGGAAGGATTTCCCTCCGAGAGGGGACGAAAAACTTTTTTGCAATTTTCAGACTATCCGGTCCGGAGAGTCTTACAATAGGTATTGCTCCAAAGCCAGGGGGTGTTGATACCGCTACTATCGTGTCTTTCTTGTTCCCAGTCATTTTTAATCTGACTTTAGAGGAATAAATTTCTGCTGTAAGATCGTGAGAATGTTGAATAGAGAATAGTAC
>Ga0180301_10003776_pt1 | contig 11778 bp, 5 predicted proteins | sample GuaBasSediGuay16_FD_121797 | JGI IMG/M metagenome (GOLD analysis project Ga0180301, IMG submission 121797) | Subseafloor sediment microbial communities from Guaymas Basin, Gulf of California, Mexico - Guay16, Core 4569-2, 12-15 cm | ecosystem: Environmental > Aquatic > Marine > Hydrothermal...
CATTGGGGGGTGTTCGCCGCCGGCCCCGGGGCGGCGGCACATCTACACACAATGCTGCTCTAGACAAGAATACAGCAACAACACAACAAACGAAAACATGTAAAACATAAACTCTGCTACGGCGTCCAGATGAAAAAAGTAATGCCCAGCGAAGCGGCTAGTATATCCTGCCTCTGTCTAGAAGCCCCAGCAACTCGTCGACGTCTATTTCGCCGATTCCGATCATGAAATCCCCTGCTCCGTAGGTTATGAGGGCACGACTCTCGTCAACTTTCCAGAGTCCGCATGGAAATACTGTGTAAGGTCTGTCGCCGAAGACCTCATAGAGCTTCCTAGGCTCCATTATATACGTAGGGGTCACAGCCTCTACAACAAATCCCTCGCTTGAACAGTATCTTAGCTGAATGGCGAAGAGCCTGTACACATGGAGTTCTTTATCGACTCCGTGCACGAGTGCCACGACGGTGTTTTCACTAAGCTTTATGGGGGGTGTGGCCCATCCAACCTTCTCCTCAAAATCCGCGTGTGGTGTTATCCAAAGGCTATCTTTTACCTCAACTTCTACGAGGTCACGCGGGGGTGTTCTACTATCTTTCTCTAGCCTGCTAAGGGGTATCCTGCTTATGGTGAGGTAGAACATCTCGTCGTCCATGTGCGGTCTGTGGAATAGGAGGTAGTCACCCCCTATCCTCGCAACAAACGAGTCTTTATCGCTGATGATATGACTTCTTAGCTCTGGGGGTAGGACAAAGGCATATAGCTTTTCCCAGACATGGTAGTTCCTCCTTCTGATAGCCATCACGGGCAGGGTCCTTTCCTTCCTTATACTCGGATTAAAGTAGTTGACAGTTCTGCCTGTGTATGTCATGAAGAGTTCGCCGTCGATCTCAGTTACTCGGGGATCCTCAGCCCCCCACACGTCGTACTTAGTCGATGGGTAGATCACTGGTTGGGCAGCATAGTAGTTAACGTTCACGCTACCGCTGTATATGTCCTCGAGGGGCACAGGGATCGCTATTATTGCTGACACATATAGGTAGTACCCTATGATCACGCGGGCGAAGATCATCGCATCGTCTCCCGCGATCGTGAGCGCTGCATTGAATACAGCAATTGGATTGCTTATCGGGTAATTGTTCATGTACACTCTATTCGGAGCGATGACGCCGAGTCTCCTAACTATGTCGCGGGTCTCGAATCGCCTGATCTTAGAGACCTCCTCAAATCCTAGTGCCCTCTTAAAGTACGCGCCGTGTGAAGATGCCAAGATTCGATGCACCCATCTAACCACACTCTTCTATATGCGTATCTCAGAAGGACAGAGAGTTTATATGAATGACTGCTAAACAACTCTGAACATATACAGAACAACGGAATGCGTAGATATGAAAGAATCCTATAATTGAAATATTTGCCCGCCAGCGATCTTCCATTATCAGAACTCTATGTAGATGCCCGGCTTTGTCGGTAGAGCAACGCGCTTTTTACCACCTATATCCGGGGCTTCTGGATCGTCCGCACTATAGACAATCACTTCCTCAGCCCCCAACCGCTGTACTAAGTAACTCCTTGAATCGCTCAAGATCTTGAACTCGTCTATGAAGCCCTGGTCCCTGATGTACCTTCTTAATTCCTCTGAAAGCTGTGTAGCGAGTTCATACACTTTACGGGCTTCAGAGGCTGTACGCCCGCGATCCCGAGCCTCTGCTACAACGGCCTTCACGAAATCCCTCATCTGCCCTCCCTTCTCAAGAAACTCGATGGCCCTACGCAGGAGCTTGTAGCTACTTCTGGGAGCGGTGTAGAACACTATGCTTTTCGGCGCTTCCTTGCCCAGCGCTCTCAGTATGCTGCGTACGTCGTCTACTACCTTCTCCACAAATACCTCAGCTATCTCAACATCCTCATCGATGAGATCGCGTTCTACACGTGGCCACGAAGCTAAGGAGACGAAGCCTACGCCTCCAGCTTTGCTCCATAACTCCTCGGCTAGATGCGGGGTTATGGGTGCGAGCATCCTTATCCAAGCATCTACTATTTTCTTGATGACCCACGCTACAGTGCCCCTCCTACCAGGATCGTTGAGGTCGCCGGACACTCTATCCAAGTACCTGCGCACATCCTTCTCGATTACGTAGATCACCGTGTTCGCAGCGTCTCTGAGCTTCAGCTCCTCCATACTCTGCGTAACGTGCTCGATGTACCGTTGCATCCTGCTTAACACCCATCTATCGACACGTGCTAGTGCGCTGGGTTTCTTCGGAGCACTTCTGCTGATCTCTATGAGCTTTGATAGGAACTCCTCAAGCCTTCTCAGCTGTTCAAGCGTGCTTTCAGCCAGCTGGTCAGTGAAATCAGCGTCTTGCCCCACCTCGGCTGCTAGGAGTACAGCTGCTCTCACGGTGTCGGGCCCGTACATACGGGCCATTATCCTGAGCGGGATGACGTTGCCCAAGCTCTTGCTCATCTTGTGCCCCTGCAGCAGCAGCCAGCCGTTGACCACGATCTGCCGGGGCCACTTCTCCCCCGGGAATATCGCTACGTGGTTGAATATGAAGAACGTTAGGTGGTTCGGTATCAGATCCTTTCCACTGTGCCTCGAATCTAAGGGGTACCAGTAGTCGAACTCCTTTCTTATCTCCTCCAGCGCCTCTACGGGAACTCCCACCTTCTTAGACACCTCCTCGACATCGCCGCGGCCTAGGAGAACGTAGTCCCAGAACTTCTCAGTAAGCTGCCCTGGCTTGATGCCGTACCTCCTGATCCCCTTTATGACCGTGTAGAAAGCCATGTATATCGTCGAATCGCTCAAGCTCTCGATAATCCACCCAGGTGCCCAGGGGAGTTCTGTGCCAAGCCCTCTACTCCTAGCACACGCTCTGCGCTGCACCCACTCGATCGTATACTTGAAGTCGTTTCGGTACTCCGGGGGCACGATCCTGTTGTTCTCGAGCCACTTGCGCGCCAGCTCCTTCCATTTGGGATTGCCGTAGTCTATGAACCACTGATCCTGGAGAACCTTGACCACTATCTCTGTCCCGCATCTACACCGCACGGGCTTATTCATGATCTCGTACATGGAGTCTGCGAGGCCTGCACCCTTCAACCACTTCACGAGGTTCTCGCGTGCTTCCGGAACCGGCTTATCCACAATCCACTCTTTAACGAATCCCTGAGCATAGCCTCTAAACTCGGGAGGTGCATCGAGCGCTACGTAGCCTACGATGTCTTCCCTCATAACACCATACTTGAACTCATCACCGTAGATCTTCTTCGTAGCCTCCTCAAGCTTTTCCTTATCGTCCTGACTGCGTATACCCATCTTCTCCACGATCTCTACGGCCGGCGCCTCCCTGTAGCCCCTGACCTTTATAAGGGGCCTCGGCTTCAGCTCCTTCTTCAAAACGCCGTATCGACTTAGCGTCTCTTCGTCAAGGTCTCTGACCGCTACATAGTCGTAGGGTGCGTGGGCAGGCACGCTCATGACGACGCCCGTACCGGTGTCGGGGTCTACGAACCTTGCGGGGAGAATAGGTACTTTCTCTCCTGTAACAGGGTTCCTAACCCTCTTGCCTAGCAGCGACGAGCCCTTGAACTCCTCGATCACTTCCACCTTCCTAAGCTGGAACGTGAGTTTCCACGCTGCTCTCTTACTCAAAACCCATACTCTCCCGTCGACTCGCGCCTTCACATAAACGGCGTCAGGGTTAACCCACATGTTGGTAACACCGAACACGGTTTCAGGTCGCAGTGTGGCTGCTGGGAAGATCACGCCGTTCTCATCTGTGAAGAACAGCAGAGTCCACTCCCCGATCTCGGGCTCTACGTCACCCTCAGTATCGTGCATCCCCACAGGCATCTTATGCCTCGGGCACCACCCTACCGGATGTGTACCCTGAACCAGGAAGCCCTTTTCCTTCAGTTTCGAGAACTGCCATCTTATGAAAGCCTTGAACTCGGGGTCTATTGTCGTGAACTCGCGCCTCCAATCTATACTATACCCCATTTCGATGAAGCTTATCTTGCTTATCTCGTGGAAGTACCGCGCCAATTTTAGGGGATCCGTAAGCTCGGGTATGATATCCTCCGGAACTCCGTAGACCTTCCGGAAGAGCCGGAGGATCTTTTCGTCGCCCTCGGCCACCTTCTCCGCCATAGCTAAGATCGGGGTTCCGGTATAGTGGAACCCTAGGGGGAACAGCACGTTGTAGCCCTGCATCCTCTTGAAGCGTGCATAGACGTCAGTTATAGTGTACGTTCTCCCATGACCCATATGCGCGGGTCCGTTGGGATAGGGAAATGCTACAGTTAAGAAGAACTTAGGTCTTGAAGAGTCGACGTCCGCACTGAAGATCCCTGCCTCTGCCCAGCGGCGCTGCCACTTCTCAGCAAGCTTGATCAGGCGATCTGCATAATCGTTATGGGGCTTGACGTATATGTGCATCCGTGGCTCAACAATAACCCTTACACCAGAGAGGGCGTGAAGAGGACGAAGTATATAAGTTTAGCTAGCCGTTTGTCCCCCCAGATACACTCTACAACTACTACATTATCCTCGACGCCCACGTAAGGACTCTGGAGAGAATGTACTGCATATGCTCATGTTCACTAGGCTAGAGAACTCTGGAAAAGTTCGTTGAGAATGTCTACAAGGTGTCTCGATACCTTGCAGGAGCAGGTGCGCCTTGGAGTTCCCTCGAGTTCTTCAAGAACATCTATTTAGCATCGAAGAACGTCTTAGTTAGGGGCGGCGGAGCGCAGGGTATGATAAGGATGAAGATAGGGTTCTGTAAAACCGCCATAACACCACCGATAGGAATGTACTTAGCGGGATTTTCTGCACGCAGCGAGCCCTCGCGCGGTGTTTTGGACGACCTCTATGTGAGGTGTACAGCTCTCAGCATCGGGGGAGAAGTTGCGCTACTAGCAACGCTGGACCAGCTTGCAATAGACCTAGGCTTTAGAGATAAGATCGCTTCCTACGTATCCGATAGACTGGGTATTCCTCAGGAACACGTGATTGTATGCGCGACGCATACGCACTCCGCACCCTACGTATATGAAAATGATGCTTATGCAGAGTACCTAGCTAGGAGCGTCGCAGGCTGTCTTACGTGTGCTTACGGACACATGCATGAGGTCCGTAAGGTGGTCATGGGCCGCAGCTACGCCCCGGAGCTAGTATACAATAGAAGGGATCCTTTTAGAGGAGTTGTGGATCCCGAGCTTGCGGTGCTTCTCTTCAAGCGCAGTGCAGGAGATGTGGTCTTTGTAAACTTCTCAAGCCATCCAGTGGTGCTAGGCCCAAACAACCTCTACATAAGCTCCGATTATCCCGGGGCGCTCCTAAGGTTCTTAGACAAAATACTCGGTTTTAGTAGCTCAACGTTTTACACGGGGTGTGCAGGAAACGTTAATCCCTTCACCTCCTCAACGGATCTTAAGAATCCGTACGATAGGAGCAGGAGCTCGTATAGCGAGGTTCTTGATTACGCAAGGATTTTAGGGGGTGAGGTGCTGAAGGCCTTATCTCTAAACAGCATCTCTAGAAACTGTGATGGCTTTGGGCTTCTCTGCAGAAACGTGAGGCTTAAAGTTAGGAAAGGTGTTGAGGAGCTGCTCCGCGAAGAGCTTAAGAAGTTCAGAGATTCTTGTCCGAGGCAAAGCCTCTGGTATGTGGACATCCTCAGGAGGATGCTGTCGAGAATCGGAAACGGGTTTGTGACAACACGCGTGTGCGTGCTAGCACTGGCGGGAGCTGCTCTGTACTTCCTTCCATCCGAACCCTTCGTGGAGCATCAACTCTTTCTTAAGGAGCGTAGCCCGTACGAAATGAACATGGTTGTGAGCTACGCCAATGATTACGTGGGGTACATACCAACGCAAGACGAGTTCGAGAAGGGGGGCTACGAGGTGGGGATGAGCATTGTTGAGCGTGGAGAAGGCGAGAAGCTCCGTGATGTCGCCCTAGAGCTCGCGGGAGAACTGGTGAGGTAGTCAGCTTATTGCCTAGCCAGTGTATAATAGGGGTTGCGTAGCAAAGTAGAGCCGAGGTCGAGCCGGAATGGCCGGAACTTCACTGTATGAAGAGCTGTTGTCCTCGATAAAGGAGATGCCCGTCGTCGACATACACAATCACCTCAATCCCGAGGCCTTGTCGCCCCGAGGCATAGACGACATCATATTCTACCACTACATAGTCACCGAGCTCGCAACCGCCGGGATGCCGTGGAAGGAGCTGGAGGAGCTTAGAGGTGTTGAGAGGCTTCGCCGAGCACTTTCGTACCTAGGGAGCATACGTAATACCTCGACCTACTGGTGCTTAATGCAGATTCTCCGCGAACTCTACGGATTCAAGGGTAAGTACATAGACCAGGGGAACTGGAGCGAAGTAGTTAAACTTATTGAGGCGGCGGTGGGCGATGAGAAGAGAGCTCTTGAGCTCCTCAAAAAGAAGGTTCCCGTAAAGAAATCCCTTCTCACTCTGCAGCCCTTCGAGCCCATTCCGAAGTACGACCAGGAGCTCTTCACGGGAGCTCTCAGGATGGACCCGCTGCTCCCCAACCTAAACCCTGCCACGCTGAGAAGGTTTGAGGAGGTCGTGGGCGTAGAGGTGCGTACACCCGATGACCTTGCCGAGGGTATCAAGGCTCTGATCAAGAAGTTCGAGGGGCATATAGCGGCCCTCACCGTAGGTATCCAGCCCGACGATGACTTCGTAGCATCGGGAGCTAGACCTTCGGATGCTAAACCCTACATAGAGAACTTGAAGAAGGGGGCGTCCCTCGAACCTCTTGGAAGAAGGATCCTGAACTCCTTCATACTTGAGGAGCTGGCAAACATAGCTTCGGAGCGCAAACTGGTGCTGCAGCTGATGGTAGGGGTGAAGAGGCCAGTACCCGGTGCTTCTCCGCCGGACTACGCAATCGTTATGTACAGCCCTCGGCAGGTTCTGGACATAGCCCTGTTCCTGTCGCGGCATCCAGATACGCGGTTCGACTTGATCCACGCAGATCCGCTGCTCAACCACCAGCTAGCCGTCGTGGCTAAGAACTACCCCAACGCCTTCCTGAGCGGCTACTGGTGGTTCTCCATGTACCCCGAATTCATATCGCTGTACATCAGGACCAGGCTGCAGATGCTACCCTACACCAAGACCAGCGGATTCTTCAGCGACGCCTACGTAGCTGACTGGGTCTACGGAAAAGCTGCGCTTGCCAAGAAGGAGCTGGCCAGGACCCTAGCCACTATGGTAGAGGAAGGCTATATAGACAAGGAGCTGGCGCTCGAGATCGCCGAGGCGCTGCTGCACGGAAACGCTGAGAGGCTCTACAGGCTCTGAGACAGCGCCTAAACTTAATTCTGCAGCAGGGATGAACAAGCTCCGAAAATGCGGTGGTGCCCACATGAAGAGCAGCTTTAGATTCCGTATAGACCTAAGCGGGTTCTGGGAGTTCAAGCTCGACCCGAGAAATGAAGGTGAACCTAAAGAGTGGTTCCGCGGTTTTGACGGCGGTGAGCCGATCTACGTACCCTCCTCCTGGAACGAGCAGAATCCTTCGTGGGATAAGTACGCAGGGATAGCATGGTACCAGAGGAGATTCTACGTACCTAAGGAACTTGAGGGCAAGACGCCGTGGCTGGTATTCAAGGGTGCTGGGTACCATGCCAAGGTGTGGCTCAACGGGGTCTTCCTCGGTGAGCACGAAGGAAGCTTCACGGAGTTCAGGCTCGACGCTTCGAAAGCTCTCAAGGCTGGAGACTGGAACCTGCTAGTAGTGAGGATAGACAATAGGCTAAGCCTGGACCGTATACCTCCAGGGAGAGCACTTAACGTAACAGCATTTGACTTCTTCCCCTACGGAGGGATCCACAGGCCTGTCTACCTAGAATTCACCTCGGGTAACTACATCGATGAGCTTATCGTCGTCACAGACCACAGGGGTTCTCTAAAGGTTGAGGTTTCCGTAGGAGGACCGCGCGTCGAATGCGACGTTGTTGTCAAGCTGAGAGACAGGTTGTTCCGCGAGGTCTTTAAGGATAAGGCTAGATGTGTGGATGGGAAGGCGGTTCTCGAGAGGAAGCTTGAGGGGATCAGGCCCTGGAGCCCTGAGGATCCGTACCTCTACACGTTGCATGTGGAGCTCGTCGTCGGCGGGCAGGTTGTAGACGGGGTGGAGGAGAGGATAGGGTTCAGAAGCGTTGAGGTTAAGGACGGCAAGATACTGCTGAACGGGAGACCTGTCTTCCTGAAGGGCTTCGGAAGACACGAAGACTTCCCGGTTACGGGCAAGCACCTCCCCGGAGCCGTGCTTGTAAGGGACTACTTCCTCATGAAGAAGATCGGTGCGAACTCCTTCAGAACTTCGCACTACCCCTACAGCGATGAGCACCTGGATCTAGCGGATGAGATGGGCTTCCTCGTGATCCTAGAGACCCCTGTGTGTCTATCGGGGCTGGGGAGGCTTCTGCCAGAGGAAGAGGAGCTGAGAAAGTGGTTTAAGAACCCCGAGATCCTGGCCAAGGCCAAGAGAATGGCCGAGGAGATGATTAAACAGCATAGGAACAGGCCGTCGGTGATAATGTACAGCGTGGTCAACGAGCCGCCATCGCATCTCGAGGAGTGTGCCGAGTTCATCAAGGAGCTTGCGGAGCACGTGAGAAAACTAGATCCGACGAAGCCCATAACCTTCGCATCCAACAGAAGGTCCGAGGACAAAGCCCTGAAGTACGTTGACGTGATCTCGCTCAACTTCTACTACGGCTGGTACAGCGAGTGGGGAGATATCGAGGCGGGTGTTGAGCAGCTGAAGAAGGAGGTTGAGAAAGTCCACGCACTATTCCCGGAGAAACCCATCATCATAACAGAGTACGGCGCAGGTGCCATAACAGGGCAGCACAGCGATCCCCCGCTCATGTGGAGCGAAGAGTATCAGGCGGAGTTCCTTAGGAGGTACACCGAGGAGCTGGCGAGGAAGGAGTACATCTATGGGCTGCACATATGGAACTTCTCAGACTTCAGAACTCCAGAGACACCCTGGAGAACCATACTCAACAGGAAGGGCGTATTCACGAGAGATAGACAGCCCAAGCTCTCGGCATACATTGTGAGAAAGTTATTCAACTCAATACCGACATTTAGAGACCAGAGCTCCTGACAAATCCATGCTTTTTAACATACCTTTATGGAAGCTCGATATCCAGACTCCAGCTCGCTTCATAGTGCGTAGAGAAGAGTGAATTCTGTTGGAGATATCCCTAGCGGGATGTGGCTAAACGTTATTGCTGTGTAGGTACTACTACAAGCACACTCCTTGCACGTGTCTACAATCCTCACCAGAGAGCTACGTTTAGACCCACTGCACCCGTACGCGGCGACAACTACCCCAACCTCCCGCTCAAACCCCTCCAACAAGTGAAACGCTTAATACTGAGCGAGGCATCCTAGCATGCGAAGAAGTAAGGAAACTTGGGTGTTCACACTTGAGTATGAAAGTTAAAACCCTAACGTTACTAACGATCGCAGTAATAGTATTACCCATAGTAGCAGCATTCTTCATACCAGCGGTGGCCCATGCACAGCTCCCACTACCTCCCGGAGTCAAACGCGAAGACGTCGTGATATTCGATGTCCAGATAAGCAAAGTACGTAATCCAGATAACTTCAACCCATGGGTTATAGGGCAACAGGCATCGGTGATAGGAGTCAGCCAGCTATGCCTTGATGCCTTATGGTACACAGACTATGTTCATGGTAAGGACTGGCCTATCGTAGCGGCAGAGTACCCGCCTAAATACGAGGATGACTACTCTAAGGTGATAGTAAAGATCAGGAAGGGTATCTACTGGAGTGATGGTGTTGAGATGACTGCTGAGGATTGGGTGTTCGGCATCGAGTATGCTCTCAAGAATGAGAACAGTCCTCAGCACGCCTTCGCCAATGCATGGATCAAGAGAGCGTACGTCATCGATAGGTATACCTTCGCCATAGAGTTGAAGAGACCATCGCCATACTTCCACTACTACTTTGTTGTGCTGGGCCCAGGTATCTACAACTGGGTCATGCCCAAGCACTACTTCGAGAAGAAGGGTCTGTCCATAGAGGAGATACACGCAGACAAGTTCAACCCACCAGTATGCATAGGGCCCTACGTCCTCGAAGCCTACGACCCTGCAGGCACTTGGTTCCTGTGGAAGAGGAGGGACGACTGGTATAGATCCAGCATCAAGTGGGTTCTAGACCTAGCGATAGCGCAGGGCACCACCAAGCCCACATGGCCGTGGCAGCCCGATCCAAAGATCTCGCAGCCAGTATGGCCAGGACCCAAGTACGTGATGTACAGAGTCTTCACATCCGAGGAAGGCAAGGTCATCGCTATGAGTAGGGGTGAGCTTGACTGGATCTTCGATGCCACACCCGAGGCCTGGAAGGCTATAAAGGCCAGAGTCGGAGATAAGGCCATAGCATGGTACGAGCACTGGCCATGGTTCTGGGGCTACGACACCACGAACAGGGGTATATACTTCAACGTGCTGAAGTACCCGTACAACATAACTGCTGTGAGATGGGCACTCGCACTCGCCACAAACATGACTAGGGTCTTGATCGAGGGCTATGAAGGTACGCAGAGAGCTGTTGTCGTGCCCATAGCGGCTATGGAGCCAGCGGCTAGGTATTGGAACGACATCATAGTTCCGATAGTATCTAAGTGGACTCTCAGGGATGTGCTTGGTGAAGTAGCGGATAAGTGTGTGCCTGAGTACGCCGACATGCCTATATGGGATCCAGAGGTAGGGTTCAGAGTCTATGAGTGGGGCCGTTCACAAGGGCTCCTAACCAAGGAGCTGCCGCCCGAGGAGATAACCAGGATCTGGGGACCCGGCTGGTGGAAGTACGCACCCGAGGTGGCTGAGAAGATACTCACGTGCCTAGGATTCAAGAAGGAGGGCGGGAAGTGGTATCTGCCCGACGGAACACCGTGGAAGATCAAGATGAACATCCCAGCAGGCTTCGAGCTTGACGCGGTTAGGCTAGGTCTAGCAGTTGCTGAGGAGTGGAGGAGATTTGGCATCGATGTAGAGACCATACCTCTAGACGCAGCTGTGTTCTGGACCGATCAAATGAACTACAAGAAGTACACTGTCGGTGCCTACTGGGGTACTGGTGCTTCCGACCCACAAGCACCATTGATCCGTCTGGACTCTTGGAGGTGTGTCTATGTAAAGCCTGTTGGTGAGTACTCGCCCAACCCGAACGGCTACTGCAACAAGGAGTTCGACAAGTATTTCCTAGAGGCTATGTCACATCCGCCGGGCAGCAAGGAGACTATGGAGGCTGCTAAGAAGGCTCTGCTGATATTCATCAAGGACATGCCAGTGATCTGGATGGGCAACTGTAAGAAGCTGCTGCCGATATTGACAGAGTACTGGAAGGGGTGGCCATCAGCCTACAACTACTACTGGGGCCCGAAGCTCTGGGGAACCCAGTCAGCCAAGATAGTGCTCATGGCGCTGACACCCGTCAAGAGCACAATGGATGTGACATTCGAGGAATACCTCAAGGAGGTGCTGGCAACAGCCACACCCAGCCCATCCCCAACAACATCTCCGTCTCCAACACCATCCCCGACACCGACGGTGACTGTGACCGGTCCTGGTGTGACGGTCACGGTGACGAAGACTGTTGAGAAGACTGTGACCGCCGGTGCTGCAACCGTCACCAAAACAGTTGAGAAGACAGTCACCACAGCAACAACAGTGAAGGAGACAACAACCATC
>Ga0180301_10003777_pt1 | contig 11776 bp, 11 predicted proteins | sample GuaBasSediGuay16_FD_121797 | JGI IMG/M metagenome (GOLD analysis project Ga0180301, IMG submission 121797) | Subseafloor sediment microbial communities from Guaymas Basin, Gulf of California, Mexico - Guay16, Core 4569-2, 12-15 cm | ecosystem: Environmental > Aquatic > Marine > Hydrothermal...
GATATATCCTGGCACGGCACTCTATTCTGAGTATCAGAAGAGGTTCAACGCAACAGATGATGTTTGGTTAAAAGAGATAGAAAGCATCTGCTATTTTGAAACCGATGCCAATCTTTCGCAGGAACTAGTTTTTTCCTTCGGCCGTAAGCTCAGGGAGGAGTTTTTTGCAAATATAGGCCATTTCGCCGATGCCCTCGACCTTATAGATAAAAAGGAACTCTATCCCATGCATGCCGATTCTTACTCAAGGCTTGCAATGACCTTTAGCCACGGCGATTATGCGAGGATCCAAGCTATCAAGGAAAAAGAAAAAATAGCCGAAAGACTCTTCGAGAAGGCATTGAGCTACTTTCCTAATCATCGCGCTTATCTGGGACTGGGGATTCTCAGGCAAAATCAGAGAGACTTTGCGGGGGCGGTAAAGATTCTTTCCGAGGGGATCGAGCATTTCCCGGACAGCGAGCAACTAAGCACTTGTCTGGCAGTAAATTACATGAACCTTAAGCAGTACCGAAAAGCCCTCACATATCTATCGAGATTCCAGGACTCAGCCCAGGCCAGCTATTACATCGCAGAATGCTACAAGGCTCTGGGAGATCACAAATCGGAATTTCTATAACCCAGTGAGATTATAGCTATTTATTTGCTTGGTACGCTATTTCCATACTCACCTGCGCAATGCCACCCCGTTGACTCCCTATCTACAATCCGTTTGGATCAATCTCTCTCTTGCCTTCGTTTGTCAGCGTCGAGTATCACATTGGAACGCTTTTTGCGTACATAGAATCAATATACTTACCCGAGTCCTTCGGTCTTTGACGTGAGCCTGCAATGATGCCGGTGACTCATGAAACACATTCTTTAGTACCAGAACAGGTCACTGTGGCTTATGCCAGAGGGGATCTGAATTGTTTCCAGCGGATTTTACGCTTGCTTACCCAATAGTTGTGAAAAAGGAAATGGAAGTTTATTTAGCGAGGCAGCCCATTTTTAGTAAAAACAAAAAAGTCTATGGATATGAACTCCTTTTCAGGGGTGGGATGTCAAATGCTTTCCCAGATATTGACGGGAACACGGCGACCTCCAAGCTCATTAGCAACAGCTTTTTGTCTGTCGGGATCGAAAGAATCACGGGAAGGAAACCGGCTTTTATCAATTTTACCGAGGACCTCCTCATCAAGCGGATCCCTTTGTTGCTGCCGAAGGAGCGGGTGTTCGTCGAGGTATTGGAAGATGTGGAACCGACCGAGGAAGTGATCAACGCATGTCGGGAGATCACTCAGAAGGGGTTTCGTATTGCCTTGGATGATTTTTTTTATCGAGCTGAGCTGGAACCACTAATTGCGCTGGCAGATACGATAAAATTCGATTTGAGATTAACCCTTATCGATGAGCTGGCAGAGGACGTCGAAAAATTGTCGAAACATAACGTCAATCTTTTGGCTGAAAAGGTGGAAACCTATGAAGAATTCAGCAGGGCTGTAGGTATCGGATTTACGCTTTTCCAGGGCTATTTTTTCAGTAAGCCGGAGATGATAGCGGGAAGGGATGTTTCAAGCTCCCAGATGAATCTCCTGGAGATCATGGCGGAGGCAAACAAGGAGGATGTTTCATTTGGTAGACTGGAAGAGGTAATCGAACGCGATGTCTCCATTTCTTACAAGCTGTTGCGTTATATTAATTCCGTCTATTTCAGAAGGGTCAACGAGATATCTTCCATTCGACAGGCGATCGTTTTATTGGGAGAAAAAGAGATCAGGCGTTTCCTTTCTCTTATCGCCATGGCACAGCTGGCAAGCGGAAAACCGGATGAGTTGATCCGCACTTCCATCATACGGGCAAAATTCTGTGAGTTGCTGGGGAAGGCCAGTGATGTCCGAATCGATTCCTCTGAGCTCTTCACGCTGGGGCTGTTTTCCTTAATTGATGCCGTCATGGATGATTCCATGGAAGATCTCATGGGAAAAATTCCGTTGTCCGAAAAGATCAAGCAGGCTCTGGTGAGCGGGAAGGGAAAAATCAGTCACTACCTGAAACTTGCCGTATCCTATGAAAAAGGCGAATGGGAAAGCGTTGCCCGTTTGGTCGATCTTACCGGCGTGAACGAGGAAGACATCCCTCATTATTTCATGATGGCCCTGGAGTGGGCGGACAGCTTTGCGGCTATTTGATCTTTTACGGGAATGGCATCACCCTCGCGAGCAGGATTATCAGGAATGATTCCGGGCTGCGGGAGATAAAGAAGAAAAGATCAGTATAGTCTTCGAGAGATCTTTGCATAACTCCCTTGAACGGCCATTATGAACTTTTTGGGGCACATGTCTGGTTTGTCTGGTTTGTCTGGTTTGTCTGGTTTGTTTGGTTGATCTGGTCTGTCTGGTTTGTTTGGTTGATCTGGTTTGTCTGGTTGATCTGGTTTGTCTGCCGGGCGAAGTTCACGCCGTTGAATAGAGTTCCCTTCGGGAAATTTAACGGGGCAGGCGGCCCACACCAGTGGGCAAATCACAAACTGTTTGAGGCCGTCAGGCCCTGTTTTTTGGGATTTAGTGAGCAGGCCCGTGGATGCATCAAAAAGTTCACACAAAGGAGTGGAAAAAGGGTTGTGCAAAGGTCTCGTCGATAGATCAATCTATGAAATCGTGAATGGTCAATATTGAATGCATGGTTGTTCCTTGTGCTTCTATATTTTCTTTGCCGTTTTCTTCACATCGGTCAAGCAAAACAAGGACTCCCAGAATGTTCAACCCGTGTTCCCCGGCTATCTTGATTGCTTTTACGGTGGATGCGCCGGTAGTTACCACATCCTCGAGGATGATCACTTTATCATCTTTTGCCACATTTCCTTCGATCTGGAGTTTCAAGCCGTGCTTCTTGGACTCTTTTCTTATGACAAAGGCTTCTATCGGGTTTTTTCTCAGATACGAAGTAAAGGCTGTCGCAAAAGCAATCGGGTCGGCACCCATTGTGAGGCCGCCAACAGCTTTTGGTTTCAGCTTTAACTGCTCGATCTTGTCATATACAATCTTCCCGATCAGTACCTGTCCCTCCGGAGACATGGTTACGCTTTTCAAATTGAAGTAATAACGGCTCTTTTTCCCTGAAGAGAGCGGAAACGCCGGCGAGTCACTTTTCCTTAATGAGCGCTCCTTTATGAGCTCTATCAGCCTATCCCTGTCGGTTGCGAATTTTGTTGTTTTATGATTGCTTGCCATCAATACACTCAGCACGTATCTGATCCTGCCGGGGGAAATTAAGCATGTAACCTCATAACAAAGTTTGCCTTCCTTATCAAGGGAGCAAGTAGAAGGAACCGTTTCGGCTGAAATTTGGCTTGACAGGAGCGTCCCGTTCTGTTATGCAACCTCCCGTTGTGGATCAGTTAACACTTGTCGATGAACGTCAATTTGTAAATAGCTGCTGGTGCTGGCAGAGCGAAAGGGGGGGGACTGTCCGCGTCCAGCGTTAATCAGTTTACATGCTAATCACTTAAAGCCGCGGGCAGTGCTCAAAAGGCCGCGGCTTTTTTTGTGTCCTTATATTATGGTCACCTGGCTCCATAGTTTGCACGCCAGGGTGCTTTGCTTTTAATACAGCCTATTTGATTGGTTTTGAAATGACAACGCCCGCTCAGTTATGGCAATTTCTTCTCTCCGGTCTCACTACCGGAAGCATTTATGCGCTCATCGCTATCGGCTTTTCCGTCATTCACAATGCCACCGGCATCGTGAACTTTGCCCAGGGGGAATTCGTGATGCTCGGAGCGATGACGATGATAACCTTTTCCAGGGATCTGGGATTGCCCATGCCTGCTGCGTTCGCGGCCTCGGTATTGGCAGTAGCCGCCATCGGCATCGGCCTTGAGCGGGGGCCGCTACGAAATGCACGTTCCAGAGTGGTGCTTATCCTGGTCATGATTACCGTTGGCGCATCCATCTTTATCAGGGGAGTAAGCATGATTATCTGGGGGAAAATGCCTCTGAGTTTGCCACCCTTTTCTGGTGACACGCCTATCAGTTTTCTTTCTGCTGCTGTTATGCCTCAAAGTCTATGGATATTCGGAATCACTCTGTGCGCGGTGATTATCCTTCACTACTTTTTCAAGCATACGATGCTTGGGAAGGCAATGCGGGCAGTGGCGGCCAACCGGCGTGCCGCCCGGCTTTCAGGTATCAGCGTAGATCGAATAGTATTTTTTTCCTTTGCATTGAGCAGCGCCCTTGGTGGGATGGCAGGCATTATAATTACGCCGATTACCACAATGTCCTATGATGCAGGCGTCATGCTCGGCCTAAAAGGCTTTTCGGCAGCAGTCTTAGGAGGCTACGGGTCTATGGCGGGGGCGATTATTGGAGGTTTGACCTTAGGGGTACTGGAGACTGCCGGGGCCGGACTCCTTTCTTCCCACTACAAGGACGCGATTGCATTTCTGGTGCTACTTTTTGTGCTCTTTTTCAGGCCCGCAGGCTTTTTCGGAATGACGAAGGTTCAGCGACTGTGAACGCGGATAAATCAATTGCCGGCTACAGTCAGGGGAAGATCCCTATCTTTTTCACAAAGTAAAAGACATGAACCACATTAAATCTATACATAGCCCGGCATGTCAGATCGGCCTGTTCGCAATTCTTGTGCAGGGATGTGCATTGCTTGTAAGAAACAGCTATTATCTCTTTGTTCTAAATATTGTGGGCATCAACATTATTGTAGTAATTGGTCTAAATCTGCTCATGGGTTATGCCGGTCAGATTTCTCTTGGACATGCGGCTTTTTATGCAATAGGTGCCTATCTTTCTGCTATCCTGACCGTCACGTATGGGTTCCCGGCATGGCCAACCCTCTTTCTTGCCCTTATTATCACCGCGGGTGTAGCCTATGTCATCGGAATTCCTATCATGAGGCTGGAAGGCCATTACTTGGTGATGGCAACGCTCGGCTTTGGTATAATCCTTTATATCGTACTGATACAATGGGATGACGTAACAGGCGGGCCTTCAGGCTTTGCGGGAATCGAGCCTTTGCACATCGGCTCTTTAACGTTCGACTCCGATAGAAGATTCTGCTACCTGATCTGGCCTTGCGTGCTGCTCACCTTATGGGGTTCCCTGAATCTGGTCCGCTCAAGGGTTGGAAGGGGACTCATGGCGCTCAGATCAGACGAGCTTGTAGCTTCATGCACAGGAGTGAACACAGAAGGATATAAGGTCAAGGTTTTTGTCCTGAGCGCTGTGCTTGCCTCTTTAGCCGGAAGCCTCTACGCTCATTACATAGGCTTCGTGAGTCCTGGCACCTTCAGCTTCTTTTACTCTATACAGGTTGTCACTATGGTTATAGTCGGGGGGCTTGGAAGTCTCTGGGGATCGGTACTTGGAGCTGCTCTTCTTACTGTTCTTCCTGAATTCCTCGGTATATTCCAAACATATAATGTGCTCATGTACGGACTTGTGTTGATGGTCGTGCTCGTATTTTTTCCAGAGGGTCTGCTCCCCGGACTCTGGTTTGCGCTGCAAAAAACACACAGGAAGCACAGATGAAAGAGGGAAAAGTCATACTCGAATGTTGCGGACTTCGCAAGCGCTTTGGCGGTTTGATGGTGTTAAATAACATTTCTTTTCAGGTGCCGACTGGTAAGATTACTGCACTGATCGGCCCGAATGGCGCTGGTAAGACCACTGTGCTGAATGCCATCACAGGCGTTTTCCCCCTTGACGAAGGCAACATACTTTTCAAAGGCCATTCGTTAAATGGTCTTAAGTCTTTCAAGGTTGTGGAATGTGGCATAGCAAGGACATTCCAAAATGTTAGAATATTCCCCGATATGACCGTCCTTGACAATGTTATGGTAGGGTGCCATGCAAAGACTCGTTCAGGGTTTATAGATGCCTTGCTGCATCTGCCCGCGATGCGGCGCGAAGAGACAGCCATACGGCAATGCTCCATAGAAGTGATTGAACGGCTGGGCATTTCCGAAAAAGACACGCTTGCCGGCAGTCTTTCCCTTGTGGGACAAAAAAAGGTTGAAATTGCCAGAGCACTTGCATCACGGCCTGAGCTTCTTATGCTTGATGAGCCTGCAAGCGGGCTGAGTGGCGATGAGACACGGCAACTGGCAGAGGCGCTAATCGAAATAGGACAGGAAGGTATCACCATCCTTCTGATAGAACATGATATGAACCTGGTAATGGGTATATCGGATCATGTGGTAGTATTAAATTATGGAGAAAAAATAGCAGATGGCCCGCCAGAGTCTGTCCAGAAAAACGACAGGGTGCTTGCTGCCTATTTGGGGTGTTAGTGTAGATGCCCGGTACTGAATAACAAATGAAAAATAACCTGGGAGGTTGTGATGAGCAGGAGTTTCATGCCAGAGGTCAAAACGGAGGAAGAGCTGAAAGCACTACAGCTCGATGGGTTGAAGTGGACAGTGAGGCATGCATACACAAATTCGCCGTTCTATCGCAAGCGGCTTGAGGCGGCAGGTGTTGTGCCTGAGTCGATAAAGAGTCTTGATGATCTGAAAAGGCTTCCCTTCACCACTGCATCAGATCTTCAAGAGGGGTATCCCTTTCCACTCAGAGCCGTTGATGATGAAGAAATTGTCCGTATTCATGCCTCAACCGGTACCACAGGCAAGCGCAAGATCCTGTGTTATACAAAAAAAGATATCGATGACTGGGCGAACATGTTTGCGCGATGTTATGAAATGGCCGGCGTGACCAGAAGAGACCGCGTGCAGATTGCAGTAGGCTACGGACTGTGGACTGCGGGAGTCGGCTTCCAACTCGGCTGTGAACGCTTTGGCGCCATGGCGGTGCCGGTAGGTCCGGCGAATCGAGATATGCACTGTGAACTCATGGTGGATCTGCAGACCACGGTCTTTTGTTGTACGGCATCTATGGGCCTTCTTATGGCTGAAGAGATTCACAACAGAAATCTCAGAGACAGGATTGCCGTCAAGAAGGTAATCTTTGGAGCAGAACGCCACAGCGCGGCCATGCGCAGGAAGATAGAAGAATACTTCGGGATCGAAGAGAGTTTTGATATCCCGGGCCTTACTGAGCTGTATGGGCCGGGCACGGGCCTTGATTGCGAAAAACATGAAGGAGTGCACTACTGGGCAGACTATTATATCCTGGAAATCATCAACCCGGAGACCTTAGAGCCGCTGCCGCCGGGTGAAACAGGGGAGATGGTAGTAACCACGCTGCGCAAAGAAGGGGCACCATTGATTCGCTACCGCACCCGCGATTTGACCTACTTGCACCCTGAACCATGCTCCTGCGGGAGTGTACTTCCGATGCATGGTCCTTTGCTCGGCCGCACAGATGATATGTTCATCATCCGCGGGGTAAATATCTATCCCGCTCAAATTGATCGTATACTTTCACAAGAACCTGGTGTGGAAAGCGAATATCAGGTAATCCTGAACAGAAAGGAGGGTAAGGACTATATGACCATCCGGGCGGAGCGTGCAAAAACTGCAAACCCGTCTGAAGACGAGGCGATCACCGCCCGGCTGGAAAATGTCATCAGGCACAAACTTCTTGTGCGAGGCAGGGTGGAACTGGTCGATTATGCCAGCTTGCCGCGAACCTCAAGAAAAACAAGGCGCGTTTTTGATGAACGAAATAATGGTTGAAGCTCGAATATAAAAAGAACATTGTGAAAGGAGTGTATTATGAAAAGACTTAACAGAATCATGTTGTTTGTTGCTATGTCAGCTGTATTGGGATTATCAGGACCAGCCGGGGCTGCAGAACCGATCAAGCTCGGAGCATTCTTTGACCTTTCCGGTCCAGCAGCAGCCATTGGGACACCTACAAAACTGGTAGCCCAAATGGTTGTAGATCAGATCAACAAGGCCGGGGGCATCAACGGCAGGCCGCTGAAATTGATCATCGGCGATACAGAAGGGAACCCCACCAAGGCAGTGATGGTGGCAAAAAAATTGATTGAGGTAGATAAAGTCGTTGCACTCATCGGTCCTACACGCACAGGAACCGGGATGGCGGTAAAAATGAAGCTTTTGCAAAAAGCCCGGGTTCCGACGTTTATGACTGTGGGGGGTGATCCTGTCATCATGGAGGGAAAGCACGGTGGGAAGAATTTTGGCTCGGCCAAATGGGTGTTTAAGTCCCCTCAGCGCAGCTCCGTAGCCGTAAAAAAGATACTCGGCTTTATGGAAAAAAGAGGGATCAAAAGGATTGCTATCGCCACATGTGCAGATGGTTTTGGCCGGGATGGCAAGAGATGGCTTGCGAAGCTTGCACCAAAGTTTGGTATAGAGGTGGTTGCCGAAGAGTCCTTTCAGCCTACCGATAAAGATATGACTGCCCAGCTTGCCAAGATCAAGGCTACAGGTCCCCAGGCCATTGTGTGCTGGACGATTGGGCCCGCCGGGGCAATATTTGCCAAGAATGTAAAACAACTTGGCATTACCATCCCTCTTTATCAGTGTCATGGGCTCCCGGATCCCAAGTACATCGAACTGGCGGGGGCGGCTTCAGAAGGAAACATCATGCCATCTACCAAATTGATGGCAGCAGACCAGCTACCGGATAGCGATCCTCAGAAGGCGGTGATCCGCAAATTCATCCACCTCTACAATGATGTTTACCACTATAACAGGCAGTTTCCCATCAACACCCATTCTGGTTATGCATGGGATGCCATCTACATGGTGGCAAACGCCATGAAAAAAGCCGGGACTGACCCGGCGAAGCTAAGGGATGCCATTGAGCAAACGAAAGATTACGTGGGAGTGAGCGGTATTTACACCCTTTCGCCAAAGGACCACAACGGCTTGGGAACCGATTCCATGGTGATTGTCCAGATCAGGGGTGGAAAATGGAAGTTGTTGGAATAAGGAAGACACGCCGGGCAGGCTTGTGTCCTGCTCAGGCAACCACCGGCATTATGATGCTTCGAGTTGCTGTTCATGCAAGCGAAGGCACCAGCGCCTGTATTTGCACTGGAGTTGATCGCAATCAGCACCCGCTTTACCAAAACAGTCGAAGTTGCCTTCTTTGCGCTGTTTTCTGCGTATGATGGGTGTGATGACTTCTCTAAAACAAGAAGGGCAAAGGGAAGAGGTGAAATCGTCGGCTTTCCAGGAAACCGGCGCCTCCTTTTCCCACTCTTTACCGCATCGAATGCACTTAACACGTAATTTGCCCATTGTCATAGTCCTTAAATGGAGAGCAGAAGTTCTTTTTACTTCCTTAGCAGATATCCGTTTTAGCAAATAATTGCAAAAGTTGGGCATCGATATACGATGTCATTACAAAAGTCAAGGATTATTTTTCTTCTTTCAGCATTTTCAGCCTCCGGCGGAATACTCTCAACAGAGAAAAAGGTAGTGGGAAACTCCGACCAAACAAGTTGCGCCCTGCTCAGTTGATAAATGCAGTTTGCGTGCCATGTAGCCATCTATAGTAGGCGAGGCGGATAAAGAAAAATGACAGCCCTCCAACCTGCAATCTTGCTCATAAGCATTTTTGGCACTTCCTTTCTACTTGCCCTTTCCGGTGCCCTGATGCCGGGACCCGTCCTTACGGTTACCATAAGCGAAAGCTCCAGCAGGGGATTCTGGGCAGGCCCCCTTATCATTGTGGGCCACGGGATACTGGAGCTTTGCCTCGTTATCATGTTACTCATCGGACTTGGTCCCTATCTTGCGAAAGACATCGTATTTGGTGTCATTGGGGTTTTCGGGGCCTTGATCTTGATATGGATGGCCATCAGCATGTTTAGATCCATTCCGGCCCTCACCTTTAAGCTCGAACAGGAAGCCAAAGGCGGGAGACAGCTCGTGTGGTCCGGCATTCTCATGAGCCTTGCCAATCCTTACTGGACGATATGGTGGGCAACCGTCGGCCTCGGTTACCTGGGCTATTCGATGAAATGCGGCCCGGCAGGTGTATTGGCCTTTTTTGCAGGTCACATCACGGCTGATTTTGCCTGGTATTCAGGAATATCTTTTACCGTTTCAAAGGGACGAGGCTTCATAAAAGACAAAACGTACAAAAGGATTGTAGGAGTCTGTGCCTCCGCTCTGGTGGTTTTCAGCCTCTGGTTTGGTTTCATGGGGATACAGAAATTGATGAACGCCTGAAAAATCCTTTGTGGAGGGGCCAACAGAAGACAAGCTTCACGCATTTGTCTTCAAAACGTGATCTTATACAACAGCGCCAGGTTCCGGTCGGGCATTTTCCCTGCGGAGACCTCAACTTTTGAGTGCTCTTTCAACTTTTGTAGAAATGTACGTTTTTTCCTTCGGTTGTATTTGTGGGCGCTGCTTACCGCGCTATAAATATTGCCGGAATAAAGCCCCAGTTCGAAAAATGTGATAAGACCGCCGAGGAACTCTCTACCATCGTCAAAGGCTTCACAGGCCGCACAGATCATCGCCCCGTTAAGCAAAAAGGCAATCACGGCATCTTGATACCTCTCTCAATAGAGATGCCCGGCGCCGGGTATCACGGCAAGCAGCCCTGCAACCGTCGGATTCTTAGTTTTCAGAAATTTTTTTTTATTAATCTCTTCTGAGAGCCGTTTGAGGCGGTAGATATCTCTATTCTTCGGGCTAATCTTGTCAAAAGAAGCGATAGCTTTTTCCATGGCATCAGTCTCAAGATAGATCCAGCCGCGCCGGTAGTAGGCCTCATCCTTTGTATCCTGATCCGGCTCCATTGCAAGAAGGTTATCCAAGGTAGTAAGAGCCGGCCCAAATTCCCGGAGCCCGACATGGCACTCGCTCACCTTGAAATAGGACTTGAGAGAAAGCTCCGAATCACGATATTTTTTGATGACCGCATCAAATGAGGCGATCGCTTGTCTGAATTGTTTCCCTTGAAAATAAGAAAGGCCGATCTTGTACATCGCAAGTTCCGCCCGGGGCTCTTGCGGGAAAAAGTGAATAAAGCGCTCATACTCGCTGATTGCCCTGTAATATTCTCCCCTGCAAAAATAGCTTTCAGCAAACTCGAACTGCCGGTCGGCATCAATGGTTATTGATGTTTGAGCTGCGACGGGGCCGGGGTACAGGATTGAGAGAATAACTATGGCTACCGGCAAGAGACACTTTGTGAATGTGCTATTTTTCACGGTACCACCAGAAATCATTGTTTTCGACGGGGTCATAACACTTTTGCTCTCCGTTGTCGATGATTGCAGGAGACAGCCGCAATTCATCACGCCCGCACCGCAAGAGGCGGTCCCATGTCATGATCAGGCCAAGGAAAAAGCCGTGCTTTTCAAAGCACTCAATGCTATATCGAGAACAACACGGATACATGGGACAATGACTCCCGTCAATGGGCGAAATATAGTCTCTGTAAAGCCTGACCAGAAAAGCGCCCGGGCCGGAAGCCTGTTGTGGTTCACGATAAGTTACCCGGTTTTCCGCAACACTTTGCCATGGCCCTTTCATCAGATCATCCCGGGCGCAAGCCTGCGTTGCATACGCCAGAAGCAACATGATCAAGATTGATAAAAGCTTTTTCATTGCCGGCACGGGGTGAAAGGAGTCTGAAAACGAATAGTCCGAAAGAGAGAAAAAATCAATAGCTGTTTCAGGGTTGGTGGTGTTCGCGTAAAAGCGTTTGACATATTGGCCATATCTTTAATAGTATCAGTTTAGCTTTTTGAAAATATTATTGCGGACAGGCCATCCGATTGGAGACTGGCTCACTGTATGAGAGCATTACTGAGCGTTGAGAAAAAACAGTATCCTGGATATTCACCCTTGACGATAACTGATATTGTGAGCGAATGGATGTTA
>Ga0180301_10003778_pt1 | contig 11772 bp, 9 predicted proteins | sample GuaBasSediGuay16_FD_121797 | JGI IMG/M metagenome (GOLD analysis project Ga0180301, IMG submission 121797) | Subseafloor sediment microbial communities from Guaymas Basin, Gulf of California, Mexico - Guay16, Core 4569-2, 12-15 cm | ecosystem: Environmental > Aquatic > Marine > Hydrothermal...
CCTTTTAAGTCAGGACCTGAGCGGTATTCGTATTTACATCAATCCGGGTCACGGCGGACACGATTCCGATGACCGGTACATTGCCGCCACGGGATTCTGGGAATCGGAAGGAAACCTGACAAAAGGGCTCTATCTCAAAACACTCCTTGAAAATATGGGAGCCACTGTAGGGATTTCCCGGACAACCAATTATACATCGGATGACCTCCCTCTATCCACAATTTCTGCCCTCGCCAATGACTTTCAGGCGGATATTTTTGAATCGATTCACAGTAATGGATTTAACGGTGAATTGAACTATACCTTGATGCTTTACAGGGGCTGGGATCCCGGGACAACAGCCGAAAATTACGGTATGACCGTTACCGGGGCTCTCTATCCCCTGGCAGGTGAAATGGCACCGATTATGGGGACTGAAATTTATAAAGCCCACCGAACCACCAACAAATATGTCCGGGGGGACTGGAGTTTCTACAGCTGGACCGATTCACAGGGAAACCGGTCCGGTTTGGGTGTTTTGCGTGGACTCAATATGCCCGGCACTTTATCGGAAGGATCCTTCCATGACTACGTGCCGGAGTCCTGGCGGCTTCAAAATCTGGATTACCGCCGTGAAGAATCCTGGGCCATTGCCCGCTCCTTTGTGAAACTCTACGATCAGCCGGATTTCCCCTTCCGGAATTTGTCAGGCATTGTCCGGAATCCGCTGGAAACAGTCCCCTATTATTATATCAACGGAACCAGTGACAATAAAAAACCGGTGAATAATATTACGGCTTTATTATACCAGGAAGGAACCCTTGTCAAAAGTTATACCGGAGACAATAAGAATAACGGTTTTTACCTTTTTGACAGTCTGACACCGGGAAATTATACTCTGGTTGTTGAAGCGGAAGACTTTTATCCGGACACACAGGAAGTGGTCATCGGGGATTCCTTTTTCAACCACAGAGACGTGAATCTCATCTCCAGCCAACCGCCGGTCGTCCTTGCTTCAACACCGGCACAAAATGAAGCGTCCCATCCCGCCTGGGATCCCATAATCATTTACTTCAGTCATGAAATGGATACGGCGTCCGTCAGGGAAAACCTTTCCCTGAACCCGGCTGAAAATCTGATCTTTTCATGGAATGCAGAATTGAGAGTACTGACCCTAAGGGCTGCCGACGATTCCCTGGCCTTTAAAACGCAATACACGCTGACTATTGGCGGAAATACTCAGGGGAACCGGGGACTGAATCTGGATGGAAATGGAGATGGGATCGGCGGGGATGATTACACCCTGACCTTTACAACCAGTACAGAGGATATTACACCCCCCTCCATCTCCTCGGATGATATGTATCCTCTGATCAGTGCCGAAAATATTGAAACCGACGTAGTGATCAATCTGGTATTTGATGAAATCCTGGCAGATGAAAACATCGACACCAATCACCTGAAACTCCAGAATTATACTGAGAACAACTTTGTCGAAGTGGATGTAATCCACAACATTATTGGTAACAGAAGTGTTATATCCCTGGCTCCTGCAAATGAGCTGAATCCCCAATCCATTTACAGGACCTATGTGTATCAGGGCGGATTGAAGGATCTTTTCGGGAATTACATGTTCGACAGAACACGGGCATATCGTTTTACTACCGGCTATGCCTATGCATCCAAAGAAACAGTAGATAATTTTGAGACCAATTTCTCAAAATGGCACGAACCAAAATACAGTGGATCCACCGTTGGACTGGTAACTGGTGTGGTGGAACAAACAACAGAACAGGTTCTCCCTATTCTGAACAGCACCCACGCCATGAAATTGAGTTATGAATTCGATGAAACAGCTGATGCTCACCTTCTCCGCGAGTATCAGGATCCCCAATCTTTCACCTTTGATAACAGTTACCGGCTTCAGGTCTATATTTACGGCATGGGAAACAATATCTCCTTCCGTTTTGCCGTGGACGATGATATTACCGGCAATGCCGGACATGAAGTCAGTCCGTGGATTAAAGTGGATTGGTACGGATGGCGTCTTGTCAGTTGGGATATAAGCAATGACGGTACCGGAGAATGGATCGGTGACGGTTCGGTGGACGGCACCCTCCGTATGGACAGTTTCCAGTTCACATGGCATGAAGATGCCAATCCGTCCGGTGTTTTATACCTGGATGAATTGCGTATCGTCACAAAAACCGCATCCTCCGTAGAAAAAAACCTCTCTGAGATTCCTCAAAGCATCACCCTCCACGGAAATTACCCCAATCCCTTCAATCCCGAAACAACCATTGCCTTCTCAATCCCTGAGGAGCAACCGGTTACCCTGTCCGTTTACAGCATCAACGGCACCCTGGTCCGCCGCTTTTCAAGTCAAACACTTTCTGCAGGATACCATGAACTGAAATGGAATGGCCGTGATCAGTCCGGCAAAGAAGTTTCCAGCGGTGAATACATCTACCGGGTGGAAACACCGAAACAGGTCTCTGCAGGAAAAATGTTGTTTTTAAAATAGTATATTGTGAAAACTGCTATCAAAAAGGGACTGTCATATCGTCAGTCCCTTTTTCTTAATCATCTCTTAACCATTTACTGCTTTTATTTTATATCCGCTTGGAATATTTTAGGCTGTACGATACAAGGGAAACGGCCATGAACGAAAAAATTGCCATTATCGATGACGAACCGGATATTCTGGAGCTGGTTTCATTACATTTAAAGCGCTCCGGTTTTAAAGTGGAAACATTCAGCGACGGCAAAAGTTATTACGAATACTTAAAAAACAACACTCCCGATCTGACCATTTTAGACTTGATGCTTCCGGATATGGATGGTCTGGACATTTGCCGCGACATCCGCAGAGATCCCCGGCATAACAACATGCCGGTGGTCATGCTTACAGCCCGGGGAGATGAAACGGATACTGTACTGGGACTTGAATTGGGAGCGGATGATTATGTGACCAAACCCTTTTCTCCCAAAGAGCTGGTGGCCCGGGTCAAGGCTGTTTTACGGCGGGGAATCTCCCCGCAAGACACTCCCCTTTTGAACATTAATCATGAAGTGTTTATTGATACTGAAAAATATCAGGTAACCTATAAAGATAAACCCGTCCCTCTCACCCCCACTGAATTTCGGATTCTCACCATACTCTGCGAGCGGAAAGGGATGGTTTTCAGCCGCGATCAGATACTGGACAGACTGTGGGGAAACGAAAAAGCGGTTCTGGACCGCACCATCGATGTTCATATTAAACACATCCGTGAAAAACTTGGAACAGCAGGTAAATATATCCGTAATCTCCGGGGTATCGGATACAAAATTGAGGAATAAGTGAATTCTATTTTTTACCGTGTTTTCAGCCGTTATGTTATTATTATTCTTATTCTGTCCATTGTAATTTTCCTCTTTTCATTTTCCATTATTCGCACAAATCATATCAACACCCTATCAGTCTCTCTAGAAAATCTGGCGATTTCCCTGGAAGACCAGGTGTTAGATTATATCCGAAAAGAGGATTTCTCCCGTCTGAATAAATTTGTCAAAGAGAAAGGAAAACATATCAACGCCCGAATCACGGTTATCCGAAAAGACGGTGTTGTTTTAGCTGATTCCGAAGCCGATCCTGCAGCCATGGAAAATCACGGCAACCGGCCGGAAATCATGGAATCCATCAACGGTCAAATCGGGAAAAGTGTCCGTTTCAGTAAAACCATCCAAACGGAGATGCTGTATATTGCCATACCGCTCTTTGATAACGGCGATATTACAGCCGTTTTACGTCTGAGTCTTTTTTTGGAAGATATCAACACACTGCTTGCCACACTCCGTAACCGGTATCTGATAATCACCCTCATTTTCATTGCCATCGCCATGGTCCTGGCCTTTTATTTCGCCCGGGATCTCTCCAAACCCATCAAGGAACTGGTCACCACATCCCGCCGCATTGCTGAAGAAACGCTGGATATCACCTGTCAGAAAAATCCTCAGAATGAGATCACTTTTCTTGCAAATAATTTTGATGAAATGGCTGCACAGATTAGCCGTTTGTTTGCCAAAACAAACCGTCAGAAAGAAGAACTCCGGACTGTCATATCAGCTATCCAGGAAGCTATAGTTGTGCTTAATCCTGAATGTGAAATTTCCCTGTATAACAGCAGCTTTGCCCGGCTGGCCGGACGCGATAATTTGAAACATGTCCCGATCGGAGAGGTTTTGCCGGAAAAATTCACAGCGTTGCTTAACCATGTCAACCAGGATAACCGGTATTACACCCGGGAAGTAGAACTGGATGGACAAATTTACCTTTGCAGTCTGAATTGCCTTAAAACCCGAAAAGAGATTGTGGTTCTTCTTCACAATGTAACGGAGCTGAAAAATCTGCGGCAAATGAAGCGGGATTTTATTGCGAATGTCTCTCATGAATTACGAACACCCCTCACTTCTATCAAAGGGTTTATTGAAACCCTCCTGGAGGATGAAAGTCCCGAAACAACCCGGTATTTGAACATCATTAAACGAAACACGGACCGGCTCATCCATATTGTGGAGGATCTTTTAATTCTGTCCGAAATGGAAAAACGGGATTTTACACTGAAAATCGACACCCTCAATCCCATTCAACTCATTGAAAATGTCAGTTCCATATTCAAACAAAGGATGGATGCCAAAGGCCTTGAACTTATTCTGAACCTTCCCAATCACTTGCCATTCCTTGAAGCCGATGAGTTCAAACTGGAGCAACTGTTTGTAAACCTGATTGATAATGCTGTAAAATACACGGAAAAAGGTTCCGTAACCATATCAGCCCATGCGGATGAAACATCGGTTTACTTTTCCATTGCCGACACGGGCATTGGTATCCCCGCAGATGATCTGAACAGAATCTTTGAACGCTTTTATGTAGTGGATAAATCCCGGTCTCGACGGGTCGGAGGCACCGGTTTGGGTCTTTCCATTGTAAAACATATCGTGTTGCTCCACCAGGGAAACATCAGCGTGAACAGCGAGAAGAAAAAAGGAACTGAATTCCTGATCACACTCCCCCTTCGCCATATCACCCGTATTTCATGATATGTAAGCCTTGCTGAATATCTTTTCCTGAGTGTTCATTTTTTATTCCCTACTCTTTGCCGTAAATTAAGCCATGAAATTTACCGCAAACAAACTGCTCACAGTAACAACACTCGTTTTTTTTCTCCAGGGCTGTGCCACCTGGGATTTTATGCCTGCATCACGACAACTCATAACAGAAGAGGACCTGAACCGGAAAACACTGACCCTCTACACACAGATTTCAAATCAAAACAAAGAAATCAATACATTGCAGCAGACGGTGGATTCTCTTCGGGCAGCTCTTGATAGCACACAGCATTTCCTTCATAAAAAAGATATCGAAATTGACCAGCTGAGGGCGGAAATCCGGATATTAAACCAGGAAAATGACACCCAGTTACGCTATCTGCAGGACATGATCATCGGGCAGAATATTACACTGGATTCCCTTTTTGCCGAATTTGTGGAACAGCGGGATTTTGAACTCTTTCTTACAGATTTGCGGGATGTCCCTGACGACAAACAATCCGCTCTCTTTTTGCAAAAGCAACTTGGAACTCTGAAAACAGGTTTTGATTCACTGAGTCAACAGATCCGTACCGTAGTCCAGCATCAGAATTTTCTCCGACAGGATTTGAGTATTGTAGAATCTTCCATTATGGATATTATCAAATTTTCATCCGAAAAATATCTCCGTGAAATTGAAAAACGGCATGAAAAAGTCATGACAGAGCAGGAAACACTGGCCCGGCGCCAGGATTCCCTGATTACAGCTTATAACAGTCTGATGGAAGGCCTGACGGACTTTGCCGTAACGTTGCAGGAAGACCGGGTACTTTTCAAAGATTCTGTGGATGTTGCGCTGAAAAATTACCAGCAATATCTGGATTCTCTGCAGAGGGATGTGATTGCCTGTCTGGAAGATCAGGCAAGACTTCAAACACAGCTACAGTTTTTCCGGGACAGCCTGATATCTCCCATGCCGGTTTTACAGGATACAACGCGCGCAGACAGCTTATCTGTACCAAGCATCCCGAAAGACGCGCTTCATAACCATGAAAACTAAATTATGTGTTGTGCTTCTGCTTTTATTCCCAGGCAGCTTGTTGCTGGCTGAAATTCGAGCTTTTCGTTTCAGCAGAGAGGGTAATTTTCCGGCTCAAATATCTCATGTAATCAGTATTGACCGTGTAGACACAGATAGTATCACAGCTTATGCCAATGACCGGGAGTGGAAAGCTTTTTTGGATATGAACATCCCCTATCGTATTTTGGCGCCTGAAAGGAATTCAAAAAGACTGGAAATGACAGACGCTGACCTCAGGGATGTTCATTGGTCAAAGTATCCTACCTACCCGGCATATCTGGCATTGATGACTTCCTTTGAAAAGGAGTATCCGGAAATCTGCCATATAGATACGCTGGGCCATTCGGTCCGTGGAAAATTGATTTTAGCTGCGGAGATTACGGGAAACCTGAAAGAAAAGTACGAAAAGCCCGGTTTTTTCTATTCTGCCCAGATACACGGCGATGAAACAGCCACATCGATTCTGATGCTTCGGCTGATAGACACTCTGCTCAGTGCTTATTCCGATTCATTGGATATATGGCAGCTCGTGGAAGAAACCCGGATTTGGATCAATCCCCTGGCCAATCCGGACGGGGCTTATTACAGCAGTGACAGCACACTAAATGGATGTATCCGATACAATGCCAACGAAGAAGATTTAAACCGAAATTTTCCAGATCCTCTTCATGTGCCGAATCCCAATACCCTGCCGCGACAACCGGAAACCCTGGCCATGATGGTTTTTGCCGAAAACAATCAAATTCACCTGTCCGCCAATTTCCATGCCGGCAATGAATGCGTAAACTATCCCTGGGATTCCACACCCGACCGGCATCCTGAGACAAACTGGTTTATAAAAATCAGCCGGGAATACGCAGATACTGTCCGGTCTTACGCTCCGGAAGATTATTTCGATGAATTTCACGAAGGTGTCACAAACGGCTGGGACTGGTATCCGATTTACGGGGGCCGTCAGGATTACATGAATGACTATCACAAGTGCAAAGAAATAACTATCGAAATCAGTGATACCAAACAATATCCGGCCGCCCATCTTGGAGAACTCTGGAAATACCATAAACGGTCTCTTTTAAATTTCATCAAGCGTGTGAATGAAGGCATTACCGGTGATTTCAGGGCATTGGAACAAATACCTGAATCAGTGGAAATCCTGAACCTTCCGGGTGTGATTATTCCGTTGGAAGCATCGGATTCCCTCTTCTTTTATCCCTTGGCAGCCGGAAAATACAATATCTGTCTGCACTATTTCAATGAAACGGATACACTCTATCAGGTGGAAGTGATCCCCCATCATCTGACAGATATCACCCGAATACCGGTTCACATATCCTCACCTCTTTACACAACCGAAATCTTTACATTGAATTCCCCTTATCCAAATCCGTTCAATCCGGAAACGTCAATTTTGCTCCAAACGTCCACAACCGGTAAAACAACGTTAAAAATATATAATATCCGGGGAAATCTGATCAAAACCCTGTTTGAAGGATTTTTACCGGCAGGCTCCCGCACATTCCGCTGGAACGGGACACAAGATGACGGAAAAGAAGTTCCTTCAGGGGTTTATATCATATCCGCCAAAAATAACGGTAAATCAGTACGTCAGAAAGCCATCCTGATACGATAAGAGAATCCATAGATCTGATCATTAAAAACGGTATAAATATTGTCGGATTTGTCATGTGTGAGAAATCCACAAAGGAAAAATTTTTCCGGCCCTGGACATCTATTGGAAGCAACAATGCCACCCGGGCTCCATACAGGTCCCTGAATATGAGAAATCCACATCCCCGGGATTAGGGAGAGAAAGCTCTTTCCTCTTGAAAAAGCCGTCCGGAAAATGACCTCCCTGTCGGCCTGTCAGATGGGATTAAAAAACCGCAGACTGCTGAAAACAGGTTATTTTGAAGATATTGTTCTTTTCGATACTGAAAGCGTGGCGGATACCGCCACTTTTGTCAATTCCAAGTAATATTCACCGGAGATACACACAGTCATCGTCAATAGAAAAATCATCTTGCACAATGGACGACATACCGGCCAGAAGTCAGGCAAAATATAACGAAACGGCGGATAAATCAGCGCCGCCGTCCCATTATCCGTAACATCATGATAAAAAGATTGATAAAGTCCAGATAAAGTTTCAGGGCGCCTAAAACTGCCACTTTCTGATAGGATTCGGAGTCGGATTCCCCCATAACAGCCATCTCTTTAATCCGCTGGGTGTCATAAGCCGTTAATCCCGTAAAAACCAAGACTCCCACATAACTGACAATCCAATAGAGTCCTTCACTTCTGAGAAAAAGATTTACCACCGAGGCAATCAAAATCCCGATAAGCCCCATAAAGGCCAGACTCCCCATGCCTGTCAGATCTTTTTTAGTAAAATATCCCCAGGCAGCCATGGCTCCAAACATGGCAGCAGTGATAATAAATGTGGATGCCAGAGATTCGCTGGTAAAAGCCATAAAAATCACCGAAAGCGTAAGTCCGTTTAACGCAGAATAAGCTAAAAATGCCCAGGTTGCCGTTGCAGCAGACATTCGGTTAATGGCTGCAGATAAATAAACCACTAGTCCAAGCTCTGCAATAATGAGCCCGATAAAGACAAAAGGTGTTCCAAAAATGAATTGCTGAAGAACTTCAGATGTAAAGACACCCTTGGCAACCACGCCGGTCACCACCAGTGCTGCTGTCATCCATCCAAAGACCTTTGTGACAAATTCCTTTTGGGCTTCGGCCACAACATCCGATCGGACCGAGCTTCCCGTATATGCAGTATTATGATAAGGCCGCAGATTGTTCATTGATTTCCTCCTTATTTTGCGCAATATACGCTTTATTGGGATAATGGTTCCTTTTGAGTTCTAAGTGCTCAATGTTGAGCTACAAGAATTCTGCCGGCCTCCCGCGGGAATTACAGAAGTGCAGAGAAAAAAGCTTAGATTGGGTGATTGATTTGAATGAAAAAGGCATTTTGAGGGACCGGTTTCAAATAGCGAGAGAGCACACGGAGAACCATCTTCAGGAACTTTCGACTGACGACTTTCGACTATTAACTCATCCACCTCCAGTCACAAGTCCCTATTCCCGATCTCCGACAGTAATTCCAGCACTTTATCGGTAATGACATCCGTTTCGTTTGAACGCAGAAGATGTCCGTTTATCAAGAATGAAAAAATCAGTAATTCACCGTCCCGAGTTGTCACATAACCAGACAGTCCGCGTGTATTGGCAATAGTTCCGGTTTTTGCATGAACATTCCCTTCAGCCGGAGTACCTTTCATCCGATTTCTTAATGTCCCATCCAGTCCTGCAACAGACTGAATTTCGTACCACACAGGCCAATAGGGGGAGTGGTACATGCTTTCCAAGATCGTCACAAGCTGGGACGGACTCCAGTAATTGTACCGACTGAGTCCGGAGCCGTCAGCATAGACATAACTGTCGGGATCAATCCCCCACGCTTCCAACTGTGTTTCAATCACTTTCCGCCCGTTTAAAAAAGAGCCGAGACCGTACACATCATATCCCAGAAGCCGTGTCATGGTCTCTGCATAGAGATTCTGACTCCGTTTCATGAGTCCTTTCAGGATATCCCGAAAGGGCGGTGATTGATGCACAATAAGTACAAACGCACTGCCTTTCCAGGATTTATCCTCCAAATCATCACAATCGACAACAGCTCCATGAACAGGGATTCCCTCGTGAAGAAGTGTTTCTTTCAGAGCGGTGCCATAAAAAAGTGTCGGATTAAAGACGGACGGTGAATACACAACCGATTCATCGCCGGCGCGGGCATACCCGCTTATCCGGATGTTATTGGACCCATAATCCCGATCCACTCTGATTTTTGTTTCTCCCGTATCTCCGATGGCAACGTCGGTTTCAATCGTAAAGTAAGAGGACTCTACATTGGGTTCCACCAAAAGTTCACCATTGGGCACAAGGGGTGGTGTTATGGTGATATCCACATAATTTTCATTAAACTGAAGTGCATTGATCTCTGCGGCGTACCACACATCCAAGTAATCAAAACTCCAACCGTTTCCAATTCGCTGGTCGTCAAAGGCATCATCATCTCCAATTATTCTACCGCTAATCTCACGGATTCCCATGGACTTCAGACGCCGTGCCCACTCTTTAAAAACATCCCTGGAATCAAAGAAAAAACGTTCATAAAGAGTCGGATCACCGTTACTAAAAACAATCAGATCGCCGTAGAGAATGGAATCCCTGATTTCTCCGTTCATGGAGACCGTGCTTGTGAAACGATAATCCGGTCCGAAATGACTTAACGCAACAGCCGAGGTTGGAATTTTATTATTAGAGGCCGGCATAAACATGCGGTTTTCATTTTTTTCGTACCAGATCTTACCCGTATGGGCCGATTTGATTTGCACACCCCAGAAAGCATGATCAAACATGGGATCATTAAAGAGTGAGTCGATTTTTACAATGATTTCCTCTTGTCTTTTTTTTTCTTTTACAAAAGGATTTATTGTTGCACATCCATTGAAAACAAGCATTCCAATAAGTAAAATCCATACAATTCGTATATTCATGTGTACATCCTGATTCATTTTAAAATATCGGTTTTCCCGGGAATTTATTGTGTAATTCAGAGAATACTTTCTCTGTCGTGAGTAGTGTTCCCTGGGCATCGATATGAATCGATCCACCCTCAAGCGCCATTGGTGCCTCATAAACATCTATATCCTCTCTATCACACACTTTTCCGGCCACCAGGTCATCCAGACCCCGTGGGAAATAGAGTCCGAACCGGGCAGCACAACCTGGCCCGCAATCACGAATCCAAGCATCGTTGTAAGACATTTCAACCACACGGATATGTGATGAAAGCCGATGCCGGTTATCCGTCCATTCCGGCCACAATATCCGGCAACCGTCATGCCTTTCAAATTCTCCCGGCATTCGGTAAGTGTCTTTCAAAGGGGCTGAGTCGAAAGTAAAAAATAGAAAGTCGAAAGCCATTTTTTATGGACCAGGAATTAGAGCTTTTGTCTCACTGAATGTTAAATATCACGTTGATATTCAATTTCATCCCGGATAGGAAGGTTTTCGTATCCGAAAGGTTGAATTTCCGGTTTTACTTTCCGGGAGTATTTGACCACCTCATCCTCAAAAACTTTTATTTTCTTAAAGCCGTTTTGCTCCAGAAATTCCATGCGCTTCACATTATCGTTTGTTGTCAGCATTTTTATCTGGTGAATATTCTGACTTCGCATCACTTCCAGGACCTTATCAAGGAGAGCAATACCAATACCCTTGCCATGGACCACGGTATCCAGTGAAATAATCTGGCAGGCATTGTCTTTCACACGATAGGTGATCACGCCTACGGGCATTTTATGCATAAACGCAATAAAACCGGGGAGTTCTGCGGGTAAATTCTTTTCCCCTCTAAAAACCAGAGCTTCAGTTCGCCAGCGCTGACTAATCCATACGGGAAGCCAAATTCTGTCCACTTCCCTGATTGGCTTAATCGTTATCATGTCTTTCATGAGATATACTCCGTTCTGATTATTACAGCAATAAAAAAAGCCCCACACGAGGCTGGTGTGAGTGTGGAAGGATTCGAACCTTCGGCCAACGGCTTAAAAGGCCGCTGCTCTACC